>Ga0129317_1000054_pt1 | contig 142761 bp, 141 predicted proteins | sample Cm1ome_FD_94430 | JGI IMG/M metagenome (GOLD analysis project Ga0129317, IMG submission 94430) | Eastern black-and-white colobus group fecal microbial communities from Wisconsin, USA - Cm1105 metagenome | ecosystem: Host-associated > Mammals > Digestive system > Large intestine > Fecal...
ATAAAGATAAGCCTCAATAGCTCAGTTGGTTAGAGCATCTGACTGTTAATCAGGGGGTCCCAGGTTCAAGTCCTGGTTGGGGCGTTTTTTACCGGTTCTTTTGGAGCCGGTTTTTTTGTGCCTGTTTTTTTATAAATACTGAGGCTTTAATATTGCAAACTTTTATTGACTTACAGACACTTTAGTGTAATAATGTGGTAACACAATACCAACATGAAATTTTTCAATTTGTTTTTATATACCTTATTCGGAGATACACTATGAACCTTGATGAATCAGTTCTCAAAAAAGAAGAAAAAACAGCGTTCCTGCTTCGCTCACTGTACCAACAGTATGGATGCCTTCAGTACAAAATGAGCAAATTTGAGGAATATGATCTCTATGCTAAAAACAGAGATTTTCTTGTCTCAGACAATATCATAACCTTTACTGATACAAACGGAAAGCTTATGGCGCTTAAGCCGGATGTAACTCTGTCTATTGTCAGAAACACGAGAGACATTCCGGGATATGTAAACAAGGTCTTTTACAATGAGAATGTTTATAGAGTATCTCGCGGCTCTCATGCCTACAAGGAAATCATGCAGGCAGGGCTTGAATGTATCGGCGATATCGATGACTACAATATTTTCGAAACTGTATTACTTGCAGTAAAGAGCCTGGATATAATTTCAGACGAAAACATCTTAAGCATTTCGCATCTTGGTATTATCATTTCTCTTCTAAAAGAGATTGGCTTAAATGATGATGAGCAGAAAAAAGCTATAAAGCTCATCGGCAGTAAAAACATGCATGAGCTGGAAAGCCTTTGCTCAACCACTGCAAACAGCATTGAAAGAGTAATGCGTATCCTGATGCTTAACGGTTCACCTGACGAGGTCCTTCCGAAATTGCGCCAGGAATGCTGTGATGAAGAGGCTGTTGCCCAGCTTGAAGCTCTTACGGCTATGCTTAATGCTGCAGGAGAGGGAAGAAGAGTAATCATTGATTTTTCTGTTGTCAGTGATATGAGCTACTATAACGGAATTGTTTTTAAGGGATATGTTAAAGGGGTTCCGGAAAGCATCTTAAGCGGAGGCCAATATGATCAGCTTCTTAAGAAGATGGGTAAAAAAGCAAGAGCAGTAGGCTTTGCCGTATACATGGATTTCCTTGAGAGATACTTTGAAAATGACAACATTTATGACGTTGATGCAGTCATAATGTATGATGATAATACTGACAGAAGGGCACTTTTCAATGCAGTTCAGGTTGCAATGAATAAGGGAATGAAGGTCACTGCACAAAAAGAGGTTCCGGATAAGCTGCGCTGTAAAATAATATATACTATAGACAAATACGGAGCGCTTAAGGAAAAACAGCCTGACAATACATTGGGAAAGAATAAGGATTATAATAATAAGGAGGCTTCCAATGCTTAATATTGCACTGCCTAAGGGAAGGCTCGGAGAAAAAGTATATGACATGTTTGAAAAGGCAGGATATGATTGTCAGTCAATACATGAAAAGAACAGAAAGCTGCTTTTTGAAAATCCGGAAAAGGACATTTGTTTCTTCTGGGTCAAGCCATCCGATGTAAATATTTACGTTGAAAGAGGCGCAGCAGATATAGGTGTTGCAGGCAAAGATATATTACTTGAATATGAGCCTGATGTTTACGAATTGGCAGATCTTAAGATCGGAAAATGCATTATGGCTGAGGCTGCAAGAAACGGATATATAGATCAGCCGCAAAGAACCAAGAGAGTTGCAACAAAGTTTGAAAATATTGCGAGAAGCTATTATGCCTCTATCGGACGAGACATTGACATAATACATTTAAACGGATCGATCGAGCTTGCACCTATACTCGGACTTTCGGATGTAATTGTTGATATAGTTGAGACCGGATCTACACTTAGGGAAAATGATCTTGCAGTAGTTGAAAAAATAGTTGATATCAGTGCCAGACTTATAGCAAATAAGGCAGCTTACGAGTTTAAAAAGGCACAGATAACGGCAATTGCGGCAGCGCTCAGCAATCAGGTTGCAGAGCGTGAAGCACTTGAAAAAACTTCAGCTGACAAATAATTGGATTATAATTAAATGAACAGATAATAATTTAAACTTTAAGGCTCAGTCAATGAGTATAAGAGGTGGATTATGATAAAAATACTTAAATACGGAGAAGTACCTAACAGCGAGCTTTTTATAAGGACCGATGCCTTAAGTAATGTTGCCGATACTGTATCAGATATACTTGATAATGTAAGAAGAAACGGAGACAAAGCTCTGATAGAGTATACGGAGAGATTTGATAAGGTCAGGCTTGACAGTCTTGAGGTAACGAAGGAAGAGCTTGAAGCTGCTCTTTCAAAGGTTGAACCTGAGTTTATGGGAGTACTGGAAAGAGCTGCAGCAAATATCAGAGCCTTTCACAGCCGTCAGGTAAGAAACAGCTTCATACTTAATGAACAGGACGGCGTAGTTATAGGGCAGAAAATTATGCCTATAGAAAAAGTCGGCATATATGTTCCTGACGGAACTGCTCCGCTTTCTTCAACAGTCCTCATGGACACGATTCCGGCAAAGATAGCCGGATGTAAGGAAATCATCATGGTTTCGTCTCCTAATGCAGACGGAAATATTAACCAGTATATTCTTGCGGCTGCAAGTGTGGCAGGCGTAGACAGGATATTTAAGGTTGGAGGCGCGCAGGCAATAGGAGCACTTGCATACGGAACAGAAAGCATTCCAAGAGTAGATAAGATAGTTGGACCAGGCAGTGCATATGTTGCAGAGGCCAAAAAGCAGGTATACGGAAGAGTTTCTATAGACATGATTGCCGGTCCGAGCGAGATCCTTGCTGTTGCCGATGAAAAGACTGAGCCGAGATATATAGCGGCGGATATGCTTTCCCAGGCTGAGCATGATTATAATGCTACAGCAGTACTTGTAACTAATTCTATGGAGCTTGCACTTAAGGTTCAGAAGGAGTTAGAGGCTCAGATAGAGAAGCTTCCGAGACGTGACATTGCAAGAGCATCTATAGATAATAACGGTAAGATAATAGTAGCTGATGACCTCATGAAGGCAATTGACATTGCAAATGAGATAGCTCCGGAGCATCTTGAGCTTTGCGTAGACGAGCCATTTGATTATCTTGATAAAATCAAGCACGCCGGATCAATATTCATGGGCAGGAACTGTCCTGAGGCAGTAGGCGATTATTTTGCCGGACCTAATCACACACTTCCTACAAGCGGTACAGCAAGATTTTTCAGCCCGCTTTCAGTTGATGATTTTGTGAAAAAGTCGCAGTACACATATTTCTCGGCAGAGGCACTTGATAAGGTTGCAGATGATATCGCTATGTTTGCTGAAAATGAAGCACTCATGGGACACGCCAGAAGTGTAATGATAAGAACAGAGGACAGAAGGAAAAAATCATAAAGTAAATTTATATTTGACGGAGCATTAAAATGAGCAGATTTTTAACGAAAACCCTGAGTGCACTGACACCGTATACACCGGGAGAGCAGCCTCAGGATATGAAATATACAAAGCTTAATACGAATGAATCACCTTTTGAGCCGTCGGAAAAGGCGGTAGGAATAGCCAAAGAGCATGAAAGAAGGCTGAATCTGTATTCTGATCCGCAGTGTATTCTTGTCAGAGAAAAGCTTGCGGAAATATATGAGGTCGATAAGGATGAGATCGTTTTAGGTAATGGCTCCGATGAGCTTTTATTCTTTTCATTCAAAGCCTTCTGCGATGAAGGAAGGCCGGCTGTGTTTCCGGATATAACTTATGGATTTTATCCGGTATTTTCAGAAATAAATCGTGTGCCTTATAAGGAGATTCCGTTAAGGGATGATTTTTCTGTAAATATAGACGATTATAATAAAAAGGGCTGCACGATTTTTATCGCTAATCCAAATGCGCCTACAGGAAAAGCCCTTCCCGTTGAGACGATTGAGGAACTGGTAAAAAGACATCCTGACGACGTCATCATAATAGACGAAGCATATGTGGATTTCGGAGGAGAAAGCTGTATACCGCTTATTCATAAACATGAAAATGTCATCGTTATAAGAACCTTCTCAAAATCTCGTTCACTTGCCGGCGCACGTATAGGCTTTGCGATAGGAGCAAAGGGAGTCATAGGAGATCTTAATACTATAAGGTATTCATTTAATCCTTATAATATTAATTCCATGACAATGGCAATGGCATACGGAGTTCTGTGTGATGAGGAATATACATATAAAAACTGCCGTACTATAATGGAAAACAGAGATTTTGTCTCCAATGAGCTTAAGGGTCTGGGATTTGAAGTTATAGATTCAAAGGCTAATTTTATATTTGCAAAGACGGATGAAATAAGCGGAGGCAAGCTTTACGAGGAGCTTAAAAAGCGCGGTGTGCTTGTGAGACATTTTGATAAGGAAAGAATATCAGATTATAATCGTATCACGATAGGCACCAGAAAAGAGATGGAGACATTTACAGAAACGGTAAAGGAAATACTGAAAGCGGGTGAACAGTTATGAGAACAGCCGAAATCAGCAGAGATACAAAAGAAACAAAAATAAAGCTTAAGCTTTCGCTTGACGGAAGCGGTAATTCCGATATTGATACAGGCATAGGCTTTATGGATCACATGCTGACACTTTTTGCAAAGCACGGCCGTTTTGATCTCACGGTAAAGTGTGACGGAGATACCTATGTAGATGATCATCATTCTGCAGAGGATATAGGCATCTGTCTCGGACAGGCTTTCAGGGAGGCACTCGCAGATAAAAAGGGAATTTGCCGATATGGAGACATTATTCTTCCTATGGATGAGGCTTTGATACTTGCGGCAGTGGATATTTCCGGAAGATCCTATCTTGGTCATGCGCTTGAGATCCCGACGGAAAAGGTCGGAAGCTTTGATACTGAGCTGGTGGAGGAATTCTTTATTGCGTTTACATCAAATGCCGGTATTGATCTTCACTTAAGACAGCTTGCAGGTAAGAATTCCCATCACATTATAGAGGGAGCTTTTAAGGCGGCAGGCAGAGCATTAAGAAAGGCTGTCAGCATTGATAAGGAAGCCTCAGATGAGGTTCCGAGTACAAAGGGCTTATTATAAGCGGTATGGACGGAGAAATAATGTTAGCAATAGTTGATTACGGAGTCGGAAATCTTTTCTCACTGAAAAGCTCTGTGGCAGCAATAGGGGCAGATGCTGTTATAACAGGAGATGCGGAGACTATATTAAATGCTGAACGCATTATACTGCCGGGAGTCGGGGCTTTCGGAGATGCTGTAGATAAGCTGAGAGCTACAGGTCTTGATAGGGCTGTGATAAGAGCCGCAGGAAACGGAACGCCGCTCTTAGGTATATGTGTAGGAATGCAGATGCTTTTTGAAAAGGACTATGAGTACGGAGAGCATGACGGCCTGGGACTTATACCCGGAGAGGTACGTTCCATAAGAGAGCTTATCGCTCCTGAGATGAAGGTTCCTGCTATAGGCTGGAGCTCATTGAGCTATAAAAAAGACAGTAGGCTGTTTAAGGATATAGCCGCCGGAGAATTTGTTTATTTTGTGCATTCATATTCGGCAGTTAAATGTGAGCCATATATAAGTGCGGTTACGGATTATAGAGTTGAGATAACTGCTGCGGTTGAAAAGGATAATGTTTACGGCACTCAGTTCCATCCGGAAAAAAGCGGTGAGATCGGACTTAAGATACTTAAAAATTTCTGCAATATATAAGTTAGTAACATTAACAGGAGAAGGATATGCTTATTTTCCCGGCAATAGACCTTTATGAAGGAAAGGCTGTAAGATTATATAAGGGTGATTATGCACAGATGACCGTATACAGTGAGTATCCGGAGGATGTTGCAGCTGATTTTAAAAGCTGTGGTGCAAAGTGCATACATATGGTAGATCTTGAGGGAGCCAAAAACGGAGATACTCCCAATATTGAAGTAGTAAAGAAAATAGCCGGAGGGACAGATCTTTTCACTGAGATCGGCGGCGGTATCAGAAGCCTTGATGTAATAGAAAAATATCTGTCAGCAGGAGTCGACAGAGTTATTCTCGGCACGGCGGCAGTGACTGACAGAGCATTCCTTGAAAAGGCGGCAGCAGATTACGCAGAGCATGTGGCTGTTGGCATTGACATAAAAGACGGAATGGTCGCAATAAAGGGCTGGACTGAGAAATCTGAGAAGGACGCTTTTGAGTTTTGCCGTGATATGCAGGAGCTTGGTATCAGAACTATTATATGTACAGATATATCAAGAGATGGAGCTATGAGAGGAACGAACCTTGAGCTATATAAAAAGCTTTCAGAGCAGTTTTCAATGGATATAGTTGCTTCGGGAGGAGTATCCGGTATTGATGACATTATTAAGCTTAAGGAAATGAATTTATACGGAGCTATCATCGGTAAGGCCTATTATACCGGAGCTATTGACCTTAAAGAGGCTGTTAAACTGGCAGAAATTAAAATATCTCATAGTATAATATAAAAACAAAGAAAACAAATATGAATAAACGTTTACAACCTAAAAATACAAAGGTTAAATGCGATGTTATGCAATTATAAAGGAGCATAAATGCTTACAAAAAGAATCATTCCTTGTCTGGATGTTAAAGACGGAAGAGTTGTAAAAGGAGTAAATTTCAAGGGACTTAATGATGTTTCCTCACCGGTCGAGCTCGCAGGATATTATAGTGATAACAGAGCCGATGAGCTTGTCTTTTATGATATAACAGCTTCAGCTGAAGGAAGAGCGCTTTTCACCGATATTCTGAAAGAGGTTGCTTCTAAAATATTTATACCGCTTACAGTAGGCGGGGGAATAAATTCGCTTGAGGATTTTGACAGAGTATTAAAATGCGGAGCCGATAAGGTGAGCGTTAATTCAGGAGCAATAAAAAGACCTGAGCTTATAAAGGAAGCAGCAGAAAAATACGGAAATCAGTGCGTAGTCATTTCGGCTGATGTAAAGCGAGTGAACGGAGAGTACAGAGTATTTGCAAAAGGCGGACGTGAGGATACCGGCATGGAAGCCATCAGCTGGATAAAGCACTGCGTCGAGCTCGGAGCAGGAGAGGTTGTCCTGAATTCCATTGATACGGACGGAGTAAAAAACGGTTTTGACATTGAAATGCTTAAAGCTGTCTGCGATGCGGTCGATGTTCCGGTTATAGCTTCGGGCGGAGCAGGCTGCATAGAAGATTTTGAAAAGCTCTTTAAAGAGCTGCCGAAGGTAGATGCCGGACTCGCTGCTTCAATATTCCATTTCGGAGAAGTGAAGATCAGCGACCTGAAAAAGAGACTTTCAGAAATAGAGATACCGGTCAGAATATAATGCAAAAAAGAATAAAATTTAATGATCATTTTAAATAATAATGGGATTTTGGAGGCTTAAAATGATAAACATAGAAGAACTTAAATTTGATGAAAAGGGACTCATACCTGCAATAGTAGTGGATGCATACAGTAAAAAAGTACTGACACTTGCATACATGAACAAAGAAAGCTTAAAAATATCAATGGAAAAGGGCTTGACCTGCTTTTGGAGCCGCTCAAGACAGGAGCTGTGGTTAAAAGGAGAAACCTCCGGAAATTACCAGCACATAGTGTCAATAACTGCAGACTGTGACAAAGATGCACTCACGATCGTGGTTGAAAAAGACGGCCCGGCATGCCATAAGGGAACAGATTCATGCTTCGAATACCCTGTATGGCAGAGCGAAGACAGACACGAATTCTCAATAGAAGGACTGTATGAGCTTTTGGAAGGAAGAAAAAAAGAAAAACCAGAAGGTTCATACACAACATACCTGTTTGAAAAAGGACTCGACAAAATACTGAAAAAAGTCGGAGAAGAGTGCACAGAAGTAATCATAGCCGGTAAGGCCGAGGACAAAAAAGAAACAATATACGAAATCGCAGACCTTGCCTACCATGTAATGGTACTTATGGTAGAGGCCGGCATCAGCGTAGAAGACATACAAAAAGAACTGGCCTCAAGACATGTCATCGACCATAAAGTGAAACAGGAAAAAATGACGCATTAAGCAGATCGAAAAGAATGCAAATCAGAAGTTCACTTATGATTTGCATTCTTTTTGAGATGCAAACGAACAAAAGCAAAAAGGACGAAGTCCGATTTGCGAATGTTCGTAGTGCTTTGAAAGCACGTAATGCGTCAATAACAAAAAAGGAAGTCTGATTTGCGAAATAGGATATAATTGAAGTATACTTAGGAGGAGCGTCTGCTCGCATCACAAATGAAAGGAACAAACCAACAATATGTTTTTTATGCTTGGGATCAATGATGCAAGAAAAGATTTGAACTTTTCCCAAACAATTATATGTGACTCGTGCGGAAGATACGGAAGCTATCAGGTATTCATGACATATACGGTGCTGTCATTATTTTTCATTCCGTGTTTTAAGTGGAACAGACATTATTATGTACAGACAAGCTGCTGCAATACTCTTTATGAGCTTGATCCGGAAGTCGGAAGAGCTATAGAGCATGGGGCAAACGTCGAGATCCTGCCTGAGCATTTATATAAGCTAAATCAGGGACGATATACAAACGGTTATAAGCGATGCAATAACTGTGGCTATGAGACTGCAGAGGACTTTGAATATTGTCCTAAATGCGGCAGCAGGTTTTGAAATTCTAAAGGTGTATAGAACAAACAAGGAAGAATAAAAATGATAACTACAGATTTTCATACACATACGCTTTACTGTGATGGCAACAATACACCGAGAGAAATGGTGCTTGCAGCTATAGAAAAAAAGATGACGGCGATAGGCTTCACGGGACATGCATATACATCATTCGACATTGAATGGTGCATGTCACTTGAAAACACCGAAAAGTATATATCTGATATAAACGAATTAAAGAAGGAATTTGCAGATAGTATAAGGATATATTGCGGTGCAGAATGGGATTATTATTCCGATGGACCAAGTGGGGAATTTGAATACCGTATAGGCTCGGTGCATTATATTGAGCGTGAAGGTATCAGAAAAACAGTAGATGAAAACAAAGAAAATTTTTCAGCACTTGTAAATAAGCTTTATGGCGGAGATTATTATGCATGCGCAGAGGATTATTACAGGAATGTCGGAAATGTTCTCGAAAAGACAGGTGCTGATATAATTGGACACTTTGATCTTATAACAAAGTTTAATGAAGGCAATTTACTATTCGATACAGATAATGAGCGTTATATAAAAGCTTGGCAGAGTGCAGCCGACAATTTATTGGAATATAAAAAGCCTTTTGAAATAAATACAGGGGCAATATCAAGAGGCTATCGAACAAAACCGTACCCGGCAGCCGATATAATTGATTACATAGGAAAACGAGGAGGAACATTTATATTGTCAAGTGACAGCCATTCTGTTAATACTCTGCTTTTCGGCTTTGACGAATGGGAAAAATACATTACTGATAAAGGATATAAGCTTGTTGATACTGTATGTTAAACTATTCTCAGGAGGTATTAAGAATGCTGACTTTGGAAATGATTAAGGATGCAAAAGAGGCACTTAAGGGAGTTGCAAGAAAGACTCCGTTGGATCCGGCACCTAAAATAGGCAATAATGTATATATTAAGGCTGAGAACTTACAGCTGACAGGCTCATTTAAATTACGCGGAGCATATAACAAGATCCGTTCTTTATCTAAGGAGGAAGCCGCAAAGGGTGTAATTGCCTGCTCTGCCGGAAACCATGCTCAGGGCGTAGCTATTTCAGCTACAAAGCTTGGTATAAAGTCTATCATATGTATGCCTGCCGGAGCACCTATGAGTAAGGTTGAGGCTACAAAAGGATACGGAGCAGAGGCTGTTTTGGTTCCTGGTGTGTATGATGATGCCGCCAAGGAAGCAGAGCGTCTGAGGAATGAAAATGGGTATACATTTGCCCATCCTTTCAATGATCCGTATGTAATGGCCGGTCAGGGAACGATTGGACTTGAGATATTAGAGCAGCTTCCTGAGGTTGAGCAGGTAGTCGTACCGATCGGAGGAGGCGGACTAATCAGCGGTATTGCTTATGCTATTAAGTCATTGAAGCCTTCATGCCGAGTTGTAGGAGTTCAGGCAGCAGGTGCAGCTTCTATGTATACATCTCTGCAGCAGGGAGCTCCGGTGGAGCTTAAAAGCGTTTCAACAATAGCCGATGGTATTGCGGTAAAGAAACCGGGAGACCTTACTTTTGAGATTTGTAAAAAATATGTAGATGAAGTCGTTACTGTTAATGAAGACGAGATAGCATCAGCTATGCTTCAGCTGATGGAGGGTCAGAAGACGGTTTCTGAAGGAGCCGGCGCAACACCGGTTGCTGCAGTAATGTTTGGAAGAGTTGATACCACCAAGTTAAAAACAGTTTGTGTAGTATCCGGAGGAAATGTTGATGTGACAACATTATCCAGAGTTATCACAAAGGGTCTATCAAAGTCAGGAAGGATCGTTGAGATCACAACAAAGGTAACAGATAAGCCGGGCAGCCTCATGCAGCTTTTACAGGTAATTGCAGATACAGGTGCGAATATTGTCAGCATCAACCATGCACGTGAGGACAAGCAGTCTGACATTGGAGCCTGCATTGTAACGATGGTTCTTGAAACAAGAAATCAGGAACATATCCAGCAGATCGAAATGGAATTAACTGCACACAGATACCATATTATAAAGCGCCGATAACATAGGCTCTGACGAAAAAACAAATAAAAACCGAAGGTGATTAATATAAATCTGTTAATATCCTCAATAAGAGTGTATAATAATTATGAACCGTATTCGTTGTGACAGGGTTCGGCGGTATATGTACAGGTATAAACAGAAATGCTTAGTACTTCGCAAAGCTTAAGCCACGGCGGAAAAAATGTCAAAACAATAAGGATGGGCAAAAAATGGCGATTAAAGTTGGTATCAATGGTTTTGGCCGCATTGGCCGTGTAGCTATCAGGATCATGGCAGCCAGACCTGATGAGTTTGAAATCTGTGGAATCAATATCAGAAACACTGATCTTGACTTCATGGTTTATCAGCTCAAGTACGATACAGTATTCGGCAGATTTGACGGTACAGTTGATAAGTATGACGAAGGACTTGTGATCAACGGCAGGAAGGTCAGAGTTTTCGGAGAGTCAGATGCAGCAAACATTAAGTGGAGCGAATGCGGCGCTGAGTATATCATCGAATCTACAGGTGTTTATCTCACAGCTGAGACAGCAGGCGCACACCTTGCAGGCGGAGCTAAGAAGGTTATTATGTCAGCTCCTGCAAAGGACAGCACTCCTATGTTCGTAGTAGGTGTTAACCACAACACATACACAGCAGACATGAAGATCGTTTCTAACGCTTCATGCACAACTAACTGTCTTGCACCTATGACGAAGGTTCTCAATGACAACTTCGGAGTAGAGCAGGGACTTATGTCAACAATTCATTCCTCAACATCAAAGCAGCACACAGTTGATGCTCGTGATAAGAAGGATTGGAGAATAGGTCGTTCAGTTTACGGAAACATCATTCCTTCAACAACAGGCGCTGCCAAGGCAGTAGGTAAGGTTATTCCTGAGCTTAACGGAAAGCTTACAGGCATGAGCTTCAGAATACCTGCAGCAGATGCTTCTATCGTTGATCTTACAGTAAGATTAAAGAAGCCGGCTACATATGATGAGATCGTAGCAGCTATGGAGAAGGCAGCAGAAGGAGAACTTAAGGGTATCCTTGAGGTAACTCATGATCCTATCGTATCAGCAGACGTTCTCGGAAACAACGCACCTTGCGTATTTGATGCAAAGGGCGGTATTGCTCTTGACGATCAGTTCGTAAAGGTTCTTGCATGGTATGATAATGAGTGGGGCTACACAAGCAACCTCGTTCGCATGATCAGCCATATGGCAAAGGTAGATGCTGAAGCAGGAGTTTAATATAAGCTTTTGCCATCACTATATCTTTCGATTTCTGAGCAGACAACGAAATAAACAATAATTTAAACACTCTCACAGTAACTGGTAAATGTACTGATTCACAAGTTAGATTTTAATATCCAACAATCAGAAGTCGGCACAAAGGGCAGGCTGTGAGAGTGTTTTTAAATAAAGGAGCAGAAATATGGGAGAGTCCGCAGCTAAGTTTTTGGCAGGTATGTTTTACGAGTTTTGGATCGTAGGGGCAAGTATTTCATTTATCGGCTCATTTTTATGTATGTCCGGAAGTATTATCAGTGCAAAAAGGTTTGGAAAGCTGATAGGGATATTATCAGGCATAGGATTGGTGTTGGTCTATATCGGACTGATCATCACTATCCGCGAATCGGGCGGTATATTCGAATTACTGTCACTTGCAGGCTCCGGTCTTTTCGGTGTGTGTCTGGCTTTTACGCTTACTAAGGATACGGATGGAAAGCCGGATAATAAGAACAAAAAGAAAAATAACACAAAGAAAAGAAAGAAAAAACAGAAAGAACAGTAAGAACCAGTATCGTACTGAGTGCAGAAATATAGGGCAGGCGGAGGAATAGAGGTTATGGCAGTACAGGTAACAAATTATAAATGTCCTTCATGTACGGGACCGCTTCATTATTCGCAAAACTCCGGAAGGCTTGAGTGTGATTACTGCGGCTCCAGCTTCAGTGTCGAAGAGATAGAAGCACTCTATGCCGAAAAGGAAGCAAAGGCTGCTGCAGAAATGCAAAAGGAAGAGGAAAAAGCCGGGAAAGCAGCAGCCGGTATAGATAATGAGGCTGAAGATACAACTGAAAATGCAGATGGAGGGAATGCAGACAAGGATACAGAAGCTGAAGCCGCGTGGGATACCTCAGAAATCAATGATGACTGGGGCGAGAATACAGATGATATCAAGGTTTATTCCTGTCCTTCCTGCGGAGCAGAGCTTATGTGTACGGAAACTACCGCAGCAACCTCCTGTCCATACTGCGGGAATCCGACTATCATACCGGGAAAGTTTGCGGGAGCATTAAAGCCTGATTATGTTATTCCTTTTAAACTAACTAAGGATGACGCAATCAAGGCACTTAAAAGGTTTTATCTCAGAAAACCGCTGCTACCGAGAGCGTTTTCAAACAAGAATCATTTAACGGAAATCAAAGGAGTCTACGTGCCATTCTGGCTGTTTGACGGGCAGGCAAAAGGAACGGTGCATTTTAATGCCACAAGGTCACATACTCATAAATCCGGGGATTATGAAATCACAGTCACGGATCATTATCATTTAACGAGATCAGGAGATCTTGCCTTTGAAAAGGTTCCTGTAGACGGCTCAAGCAAAATGCCGGACGATTATATGGATTCTGTAGAGCCGTATGATTATAACGAGCTTAAGCCTTTTTCAACAGCATATCTGCCGGGCTTTTTGGCCGATAAGTATGATGTCGGTGTAAATGAATGCAGTGAAAGGGCTGACAGACGATGCATCAACTCATTTACGAATGAAATAGAGAAAACCGTAACAGGCTATACTACACACTCAATTACAAGTAAGGACCTTAAGCTTAAGCGAGGAAAGGTGCATTATGCACTCCTGCCGGTATGGGTACTGAATACTAAATGGGAAGGACAGGACTTCTTATTTACGGTTAACGGACAGACGGGAAAGCTTGCCGGAAGTCTCCCGGTATGCAAAAAGCAGGCGCTTAAACTCTATCTTGCAGTAGCATCCGTGCTTTCTGCGGCAAGTGTTAGTCTGATACTTTATATGATGAGATAGGAGGGCTGACATGAAGAAAATCAAAAGCTTTATGCTTATCATATTGCTGACGCTCTTTTCATTTACTATCACATCAATGGCCGCACAGCCTCAGCTTTATACGGTCACCGACGCAGCGGATATCTTTACGGATGAGGAAGAAGCGGAGCTTACTGAAAAAGCGGAAGCCGTGACAGAGCAGTTCGGAATCGGAGTTTATATAGTCACCTGCGAGGATTACAGAGACTTAAGCGATGGAGACGTTTTCACGGCAACCAGGGAGATATACCATGATTATACTATGGGTGAAGGCGAGGGCAGTGAAGGCGTAATGCTTCTTTTAAGCGTCGACAGCCGTGATTACGGGATCTACTATTACGGAGAAAACTGTAAAGAAGCATTTGAGAGCTATGGCTATGAAAATGTTGTAAATGCTTGTCTGGACGACTTTATCGAGAATGATTGGTACGGAGGCTTTGAGGACTATATTGAGGAATGCTCGGAATGCTTTTCGGAAGCCTTGCAGCTTGAGCTTGAAAATGTAGTTGACGAAGCGAAGATCCTAAGCAGTGACGAGAGAGCAGAGCTTCAGCAAAAAGCAGAAGCTGTTTCTAAGAAATACGGAGTTGGTGTATATATCTATACCTGTGAGGATTACCACGACTATAACAGCGAAGGTCCTTATGAAGCCACCTATACCATATATCATAATAATGAAATGGGTGAAGGCAAAGGCCGTGACGGCATTATACTTCTCCTGAGCATGAAAAACAGGAAATTCGGCTTATTCTGTTACGGAGAAAATTGTGAGTATGCCTTTGATAAATACGGACAGTTACAGCTGGAAAAGGTATTCCTGGACGATTTTGCAGATGATGACTGGTACGGCGGTTTTGATGATTATGTCGAGGAATGCGCGATATATCTTTCAAAAGCAGCCGATAATGATCCGGTTCGCAGAAGTCCTGCAGTAAATATAATGATTTTTGTGGGATTGTCATTGTTAGCAGGATTGCTGCCGCTTCAGCTGATGTGGAAGAGCATGAACCCTGTAGCCGAAAAAACAACGGCAAAGGAATTTGTATCCGGAAAGCTTAATCTTACAAGAAATACAGATGAGTTTACGCATCAGACAACCACAAAGCGAAAGATAGAACGAAGCTCAGGAGGCGGTTCGTCATCGTCAGGCGGCGGCAGCGTAAGTGAATCAGGAGGCGGAGGCTCAGGACGAAGCGGATCGTTCTGATGATTATGAAAGGAGGGAAGCATGAAACATAAAATTTATAAAAAATGGGCTTTATTGCTCACGGTATTTGCAACACTGTTTTTATTAGGAGCATGCTCAAAGCTTGGCGGAAAAAAAGAAGCCGCTGAAGCAACAGAAATAACAGAAGATAAGGATGAGCCTGATGTAACAAAAGAGGACGAAAAAACTCCGAATAAGAAGTCCGGTCATGACCGCAGTTTAAGCGGCAAGATAAAGGATAATGCAGCTAAAACAAAGGAACTGAGCGCAGAAGGTGCAGCATCATTAGCAGAATTACATAAGATGATCGACAATGATCCTGTCATGTTCGGTGTGGCTTATCTGGGAAATGTAGGCGGACTTTTTGATGAAGGCTTTGAAAAGGGCTTCCCGAAGTGGCTTGAAGAGAATAATGCAGAGCTTTTAGAGAAATATCCTTTCATCAGAGAAATTGATGAAGACCACATAGTAGGCAGTGTAGGAAATCTGTATGTTATAGTTCCTGTAGATGAAAATGCAACTATTGCCGCAAATCGCATAAAGTGGAACACGGACACATGGGAAATAGAGGATGTTACTGATGTAATATACAGATCTGAAAGCGGAGAACCTATTCTTCTGTTTGCGAATTTGGGAATGGATCCAAATGCCGATTTTGATACACAGGTAAATATCACTGATAACAGCGGAAACACCTGCACATGGTATCCGGGACTGGGAGACGAAGATACTGTTATCCCGTGTATACCTGAAGACGGTAATTGTTATTCATGGGATTTTACAGAGTATGGCCCGAGCTATGTACCGCTTGAATTAAAAACATGGATGGCAGACGGATGGTGCGGACCTACAGCATTGGGGCTTGCAGGCTCAGATGAATGGGGAATGACATGGAGCATAACCACTACTGCATGGGAGACCGATAAAAGAGGACATTTCGTATTGACCTTTTATCCGGGTGATGAAAACGGAGGTGCAGTAGACCTTGACTGGTGCTACGAAGGAGAAACGGAATATGAAGAGCAGTGGAGCGGATTCTGGACTATTCAGACAAGTATCGAAAAGCCAAGTCTTGTGACTATAGATCTTTCCAGAGTCGGAGGAAACAGCTACGACACTTCGGACGGACCTAATTACATAAGCGAAACATATTCCGTACTGATCAGTCAGAGAGGCGAGGATCTCATTATAACAAAGGGAGAGAATAATATATGTCTCCCATTTATGACAGAAAGTACAATATTGTCCAGATTGACATTGGCATACGGATAAATGCAAATTGAATCGCTGATAGGCTTTTGATATGGCCTGTCAGCGATTTTGTATACTCAGAAAGTTCATGGTTCAAAACAACAATTTTTATTCTATATTCCCCCAAATATCTGTTGGTGCAGGCTTATAAAGAAAAATTAAAGACCACCGTTTCTTTACACGGTGGTCTTTAGTTTGAGATTTCCATTGGCATTTACCTTCTTTCCTAGAATAAACGTCCTCTCATCGATATTCAGTTTTATATTATCTTAAGTCTGATTCCTATCCGAAGGATATCTTTTCATTACTTCATCGGAAGTTTTACCCTTTTCGTACTATGTATAAGTATTACATTTGTAATCTTGCATATGTGACTTTTGTCGGTATATATGTGAACTTCGGATAAGTCCTTTCTTAAGTTGACTATATAATAACATGCGCATCACGCTGAAACAATTCGCGGAATATCCGATTTTCACCTGAAAGAATTTGACAGAATGCACAAATATAAAAACAATCCGAGACGGGGCTGAAAATATATTTATATGAATGTCATGTTGGTTTATTCAAAGGAAATATAAAAACTATTATTGTCTGTATAGAATTTCAAAATCATAGTAAAAAAGACAATAAAATGTGTCAAAACATAAAAAAATGATGGACTTTAAAGGCCTTTTGGTGTATAAAAAGTCTGACTGATATCCGATGGAAATGAATAATGAGAAGATACGGATATCTTCGCGAGGCACCATTAACATACCTGCAGATATTGCAGAAATTGAAAAAAGAACGGAGAGACTTAAAATGAATAATGATTTTAATAATAAGGCCTACCCATGCGATGAGCCGACAGAAAGAAAAAGCTACCCATGCGATGATACTGCCGAAAGAAGCTCATATCCGTGCGATGAGGCCTTTTCTGATGCAAAAAACGCTTCGTCATATGAAGGCGGAGAGCAGGGCTTTGCTGAAGCATCCGAATCAAAGCCGGTAAAAGGAAAGGGCAGAAGAGGCGGAAATTCTGCATTCTCCAAGGTCGTAAATTCCGGAGTATTTGCAAAGAGCAGAAATGATCGTTCAAATGCTGACAGAGACAATAAGGACTTTGGGGCAGGCCGTGACCGTGCAGACAGAGGCAGAGGCTTCCGCAGAGACTTTGACGGCGACAGAAGAGAGAAAAGAGATTTTAGAGACCGCGGAGAAGGAAGAAGCTTTAATGACAGAAATGATCGCGGCGGCCGCAGCTTTGACAGAAGCGGAAGAGACGGAGACAGGCGCAGCTTCAACAGATCAGACCGTGATCATGACAGAGACCGCCGTTTCGGAGACCGTGACGGGCGCGGCAGAAACGACAGAGGAAGAGAAAGAGAAAAGTCCCCTGAATCAATTTTCAGCAAGGCCTATAAGGTAAAGATCGAGACTACCTCAGATATAGGGGCATTTGTAAATGCACCTGAGGAAATTTTAAACAGTCCGTTCGGAAGAAAAATCGGCGAAAACAGACGTATACTTCTTCCTTTTGCAGAGCAACTCGGCAGACCAAAGGCCGGAGATATAGTAAGCGTTCATTTTTATGAGGATAAGGGCGGAAGAATGGCATGCACCATGAGAACTCCTATCCTTAAGGAAGGCGAGGTCGGTATATTAAGAGTTGCTGCTTCTACCCGCATTGGAGTATTTCTTGATAACGGAGTACCAAAGCAGGTGCTGCTTCCGTTCAAGGAGCAGATATCAGCACCTGAGGTTGGCGATGAGGTGCTTGTATGGCTCTATTCAGATAAGTCAGGCAGACAGGCCGCTACGATGAGAGTCTATGCTCATCTTGATAAGCATAGCCCTTATAAGGAGGATGACAGAGTAACCGGATTTGTATATGAGATCAATCCTAAGCTGGGTATCTTTATTGCAGTAGACAATAAGTACTACGGACTTGTACCTATAAACGAGACTTTCAAAAATTATGAGTACGGGGATGAGGTCGAGGCAAGAGTTGCCAAGGTCAGAGAAGACGGAAAGCTTGACCTTCTCATAAGAGAAAAGCTTTACAAGACTGTTCAGGAGGATGCTGATGTTATCCTTTATGAGCTTAGAAGAAATAACGGCTTCCTTCCTTACGGAGACAGAGCTGATGCAGAGTTTATCGAAGAAACTTATGCAATGAGCAAGAATCAGTTTAAGCGTGCATTAGGACATCTGTACAGAAACCGCATAGTTGAGCTGGATAGAGAAAAGGATACTGTCACTCTCATTAAGGATTGAAAGACGGACAGCCTTATATAATAAAAAATGCCGCTCCGTTAGAAAATGCCGGAGCGGCTTGAATGAAAAATGTTTAGTTGCAGATCTCAGAATACGGCAGCCGGCTCGCGTGTTGGATGCACCTTTAAGGGCTCTTCCTTTTTGACTGCATTTTCAGCTGCAGCAAGCTGGTTTCTGAAGTATTTGATGATCTCCTGTCTGGTGACAATGCCTATAAAGCTGTCGTTGTCATCACATACAGGAACAAAATTCTGATGAACCGCCAATTCGCAAAGATCCTCCATATTGGCACGGATAGAAATCGGCATATAATCCCGTCTTCGGTCTATAGAGGTTATCTTGATGCGTTCGGCTTCATGCAGGTCGAGGTTGTATTTGTTTTTAATGTTCCACAAAAGATCGCCTTCTGTGATGGTGCCTATGTAGTGACCGTTTTTGCTCAAAAGAGGTATAGCCGCGTGGCGGCGCACTTCCATTTTTTCGAGAGCCTGACGCAGTGTGTCATCCTCTTCTAAAAAAGCACAGTCACACTTAGGTGTAAGATAAAACAGTATATTCATGATATCTCCCATAAAATGCGGACAATGCGGGACATCCGCTTAAATATCCTATAAATATAGTACCATCTTTTGACGAAAATATGAACGAGAGAAATAATATTGGTCACATTTTGATGATTTATCAGGCTAAATTTCGTGAGAGAATACGACTTGACGATTGTAATAAAAATACTTTGCTTACAATGCATAAATTGATTGATAAAAGTTTGTGAATTTTTATATTTGCTTATTGTAAATCACTGAATATTTGATAAAATTAGTATAGGATTTGTGCAATTTTAATTATGATTAGGAGGAGAGCGATATGGTTTCTAATCAGATAGTACAGAATGTACTGGTTGAAATAGCAACGATCACAAATGTTAATGCAGCTATATATGCAAGCGACGGTAAAAACGTTGCTGTGAAAGGGGACATGAGCGGTATTGACGAAAGAGAAATCGTTGCATTCATCTTGAGCGGAGACTCTGCCAATGATAACGGCAGCTTTTACATTAACCGTATCTGTCAGGAAGGCGAAACGGAGTTTATTTCTGCAGTAAGAAAGGACTCTGATAATTCACTGATGGCTTCCAAGCTCATAGCGGTTCAGATGGAAGGTCTGATGCTTGCTTATAAGGAGAAGATGGATAAGGACAGCTTCATCAAGAATCTTCTTCTTGATAATCTTCTGCAGATAGATATTTTCAACCGTTCACGCAGACTTCATATAGAATTCAAGGAGCCTAGAGCGGTATTTATCGTAAAGAGCGAAGGACGCGAGCAGCTGCCTATTCATGAGCTTTTAAAGCAGATCGTATCTGCCAATGCAGATGATTTCATCACCGGCACGGATGAGAATAACCAGATAGTTGTTCATGCCGTAAAGAATAAGAATGATCGTGATGAGGAGCTTAAGGCCTATGCCGAGAGCATGCTCAAAACTATAAATGATGCAGGGCTTGATGCTGATATCGCCTATGGTTCTATTGTTGAGGAGCTTAAGGATGTTTCCAAGTCATACAAAGAAGCAAGACTTGCTCACGATGTCCGCAGTATTTTCTACGAAGACAGAAAGATAATTTCATTCAGCGGACTCGGCATCGGACGTCTTATTTATCAGCTTCCGATAAATCTCTGCCGTATGTTCATTAAAGAAATATTCGGCGGAAGAACTATCGATGAATTTGATGAGGAGACACTTACTACCATTAATAAGTTCTTTGAGAACAATCTGAATGTTTCAGAGACCTCAAGGCAGCTCTTTATCCATAGAAATACTCTCGTCTACAGACTCGACAAGCTGCAGAAACAGACCGGTCTTGATCTTAGAGTTTTTGAAGATGCTATTACCTTTAAGATCGCTCTCATGGTAGTAAAATACATCGACTATATGGACAGGATAGATTACTGATAAACGTAAAGCAGTTCAAATCTATCCGGCAAATGTTTATGCAGGCGGAGTAATTCTGCCTGCATAACTGTTACATACGACAATATTATACAAACGCAGAACATGATAGAATTCAATAATGTCAGCAAGGTATATGATACCGGTAATAGAGCAATAAGAGATATTAACCTCACTGTTGGAGACGGTGAGTTTGTTTTCGTGACCGGAAGGTCAGGCGCGGGTAAATCGACGCTGTTAAAGCTTATTACAAGAGAGCTTAGGGCCACTGAAGGAGAGGTACTCGTAGCAGGACGAGATATAGGAAGGCTTAGGGAAAGAGATATTCCGCGCTACAGACGTCAGCTCGGTATAGTTTTCCAGGATTTCAGACTGTTAAATGACAGAAATGTTTTTGAAAATATAGCATTTGCACAGAGAGTAATAGGAGCTTCCAGAGCAGAAATAAGAAGAAATGTTCCGGAGATGATGAAGCTTACGGGAATTTCGGCAAAGTATAAAAATATGCCTAATCAGCTTTCCGGAGGCGAGCAGCAGAGAGTGGCCATAGCCAGAGCTCTTATCAACAGACCGTCGGTTATACTTGCAGATGAGCCTACCGGTAATCTGGATGAGAGAAATTCAGAGGAGATATTAAGACTCCTTCTTGAAATAAATCAAATGGGAACTACAGTTATTGTTATCACACATTCCAAGCAGTTGGTTGAATCCGTGGATAAAAGAGTGATCGTCATGGATAAGGGTACTGTGGTCGATGACTATGTCTCAATGAAGAATTCGCCTCCGTTAAAGAGCTTTTTCGGCTCTGAGCCTCCAAAGCAGCGAGGACGTTCAAGGAGAAATCCGGAATTTTCGGCAATGTCGGGAAATGATCAGGAGAACGGAAGGAGGCATGAAAGATGAGCACTGTCATATACTGCTTTCGTCAGGGAATATCCAATCTGAAAAAGAATCTGTTATTTTCAATCGCATCAACAGTAACTATATCAGCCTGCATTTTCCTATTCTGCCTTTTTTACTGTCTGGTAATGAATGTGCAGCACATAGCATACAATGCTGAAACTACGATAGGAATCAGTGTTTTCTTTAATGAAGGCGTCAGCATGGATGAAAAGGAAGCCTTCAGAGATGAGGTCATAGAGCATGGCGGAGTCAAAGAAATCAACTATAAATCGGCTGATGAGGCGTGGGAGGATTTCAAAGAGGATTATTTCGGAGAACAGTCAGAGGAACTTGCAGAAGCATTTGCAGATGACAATCCTCTGGCACACAGCGACAGCTATGAAATTTTTCTTAACAATATAGAAAACCAGGACAGTGAAGCGAAATTTATAAGGAGCTTTGACATTGTCAGAGAGGTCAACTATGCAAATACTGTTGTATCTGCGCTTAAATCGCTGAATAGGATCATTTATGCTGTTTCAGTGGTGCTTATAGGAATACTGTTTGCGATTTCTGTATTTCTTATCAGCAATACAATTAACCTTACAGCGCATTTCAGGAAGCGTGAAAATGAGATCATGAAGATGATCGGAGCAACTAACGGCATGATAAGAGCCCCGTTTGTGATAGAGGGAACGATCATAGGATTTATAGGAGCTGTGATACCGCTCGGGCTTATGTACTATATTTATCACAGAGCGGAACAATCGGCAGCGGCCTACATCAGCAGATCAGGGGCGCTCAGCTCACTTTCTGATATAGCCAAGCTTATTCCGTTCAATGAGATATATCCAAAGCTTGTACTTGCCGGAACGGCACTCGGAGTAGGAATAGGCTTTGTGGTATCGTTTGTAACAATCAGAAAACATCTTAAAGTTTGACCTAATAAATGAAACGTAATAATCACATAAACTTCACATGCTTAAAGGATAATAGCGGCATCAAGCTGAAAAAACGGCTTAAGGCTGTGTTTTTTGCATCGATTTTTTCTGCGGCTGCCATTGGAAATGTATATGGAATTATTCCGGATAAGGCATATGCGGTCACATCCGATGCCAAAAGTGAAATCAAAAATTCCAAGGACCGAATAAACGAAAATAAAAAGAAGCTTGATGAGCTGAACAGCCAGAAGAATGATGTTGACAAAAAGATTGATGAGCTCAGTCAGCTGAAAAAGGATGCGGCTCAGTATATAACCAAGCTTGACGGTGAGCTTTCGGATATCAATGCAAAGATAGATGAGCTTACCGAAGAGATAGCAAATATTGAGGCACAGATAAGCGCAACAAAGCTTGAGCTTGAGGACGCCAAAGCAGATGAGGAAAAGCAGTATGCTTCCATGAAGCTCAGGATAAAATACATGTATGAGCGCGGAAGTCAGTCGCTGCTGGATGCTTTATTCAGATCCGGAAGCTTTTCCGATATGATCAATAAGGCTGAGTATATCAGCAATGTCACTGAATATGACAGAAATAAGCTGGATGAGTATGTTGATACAAAAAAGAAGATAGAAGCCAAGGAAGAAGAGCTTAGTTCTGAACATGAAGTGCTCAAGACCAGCAATTCAAAGCTTAATGAGCAGAAGGCCGACGTCGAAAAGCTTCAGAATGACAAGCAGCGTGAGCTTGAGAGCTATAATGCAAAGATAAATGCAGCTGAGTCAGATATAGCCGATATGAATGCCGATATAGCCGGAATTAAAAAGGCTATTCAGGCTGAGGAAAACAATATAGCTGCAATGGAGGCAAAGATAAAGGCTGAGGAAGAGGCGGCAAGGAAAAAGGCTGAGGCATCAGGGCAGACATATGTCAAGAAATCAATAGGTGACATAAGCTTTACCTGGCCGTGTCCAAGCTCAAGCCGCATCACCTCGAAATTCGGAGATCGTGAACCTCCTACAGAGGGAGCGTCTACAAACCATAAGGGCGTTGATATAGGTGCGGCAAGCGGCTCTGCAGTAGTGGCTGCAGCTTCCGGCACAGTAGTCATTGCCACATATTCCGCATCAGCCGGCAATTATGTGATGTTAAGCCACGGCGGCGGTGTGTACACAGTGTATATGCATATGTCTTCAATAGCTGTATCACAGGGAGCAGAGGTAAGCGCAGGTCAGAAGATCGGTGCGGTCGGTTCGACCGGATATTCGACAGGACCTCACCTGCATTTCGGAATAAGGATCAACGGAAGCTATGTTAATCCGATGTCCTATGTTTCACCATAACAGGAAGTAACTAATGGATAAAAACTTAAATGATATAAATGATGAAAAAGAATTGAATGTGCAGGAAGAGCCAATAAAGGATGCTGCAGAAGGCACAGCCGGTTCAGTACCGGATGATGAAAATGCTGATAAAGCTTCCGGCAAAAAGAAAGGGAAGCTTAGTGGCTTTAAAAGGGGTATAGCTCTTGGAGCGGCAGCAGTACTGATCCTTGAAGCCGGAGCATTAAAATTTATAAATTCAGGGGATGACCTTGATCTTATAAAGGTAGATAAAAAGCTTAAGGAAATAGAATCGCTTATTAACTATACCTATCTTTATGATGCCGATAAGCAGAAGATGGAGGACGGCATGTTTACGGGTCTGGTGTACGGACTCACAGATGACCATTATTCTGCATATTACTCAAAATCAGTATTCGATGAGGAAAAAAAGAGGCTTAACGGTAATTATGTAGGAATAGGCGTAACCATAACAAAGGACCCGGAGACCGGAGGGATCCTTGTAAATGCAGTTAACGGCGAGGGTCCTGCAGCTAAGGTCGGCATTCAGCCGGGAGATATAATTATCAAGGCCGACGGAAATGATCTTACTCAAAAGGATGCAGATTTCGCTGTAAGCCTGATCACCGGAGAGGTGGGAACTACTGTTAATATAACCCTGCTCAGAGACGGTAAGGAGCTCGAGTTCACTGTTGAGCGAGCTAATATAACCACTATAAGCGTTCAGAGCGATGTGCTGGATGAGGGCAATATAGCAGACTCTATTGCTCCGGATCCTAAAAACAGCATTAAAGGAACAAATATCGGCTATATAAGCATTAACACCTTCAATCAGACAACTATGCAGGAGTTTGTGGATGAGCTTGATGATCTTGCTGAGGATAAGCAGGTTGACGGCATCGTTATAGACTTAAGGAATAACGGCGGCGGAGATATGAATATCTGCCTTGAGATGCTTGATATGATACTGCCGGACGATCTTGAGCCTGTAGTCACAGTCGAAGATGGTGAGACTTCTGAAACAGCGGCAGATGAAGAGGAAGCAGGCTTAGAGTTTACCGACAATAACGGCAAAACCTCTGATAAGACTGATAAAAATGAAAAGAAGCAGGACAATAAATACAGTCTCGGTAAAAATCTTACTCCTGAGGGAGATGAGACTGATGAAACAGGAACACTGCTTCTCAGCATTGAAAATAAAATAGGTGAGGCAGACAAATACTATGCTGCAGACGGCTGGGGCAATGATGTTCCTATTGTTGTGGTTGTAAATGAAAATTCCGCATCTGCTTCGGAAATATTTGCAGGAGTACTGAGAGATTACGGCTATCAGATAGTAGGAGAAAAGACCTTCGGAAAGGGCATAGTACAGTCTCTTTATCCTTTAAGCGACGGCTCTGCTGTTAAATTCACAACACAGCAGTACAGACTGCCGGGCGGAGAGCTTATACACGGAAAGGGCATTACCCCGACTATAGAGGTGCCTTTTGAGAAATATGACGGTGTGACAGCAGAAACAGTAAACTATGCAAACGGAGCAGCACAGCCGGATATTATGAAGGATAAGCAGATCGCAGCAGCGGCAAAGGAGCTTGAAAGACAGGTCTACGAGGCTTATCAGAATCAGTAAGAAAATTAAAGCACAGACTGCAATAAAAATAATTTAAAAAGTCTGTTTCAAAGCCGCTTAAGGCCATATGGACGTTTAGTTTATATTTTGTTATAATAATATGTTGACGACGCGAAATATCAGATATTCGGAGGCGAAATGGCATTCAATAAAAAGCCTGTTACAGGCATGAGAGATATACTTCCGGCAGAAATGGAAGTAAGGATAAAGCTTCAGGGCATTATCAGAGAAACATATTCAAGATACGGCTTTACGGAGATAGAAACTCCGCTTGTTGAGCATATAGGAAACCTTACTTCAAAGCAGGGCGGAGAAAACGAGAAGCTTATCTTTAAGATCCTTAAGCGCGGGGATAATTTAAGAAGAGGTCTTGCAAAGATCAGAGAAGGTGCGGATAACGAGGAAGAAGCGTTTGATGCTCTTACAGAGGAAGGCTTAAGATATGACCTGACACTTCCGCTTTCAAGATATTATGCTGCAAACTCAGCTTCACTTCCACAGCCTTTCAAGGCACTGCAGATGGGACCGGTATTCAGAGCGGATCGTCCGCAGAAGGGCCGTTTCAGACAGTTCATGCAGTGCGACATTGATATTTTGGGAGATGCGACCAATCTTGCAGAAAAGGAGCTTATGCTTGCAACCAGCGAAGCACTCGAAAAGATAGGTTTCTCAAAATACAACTTCTATATAGTTATTAATGACAGACGTTTCCTTTTTGAGCTTATAAAGTATGCAGGTATGGATGAAGCAAAGGCTGAGGAAATACTCATAACTCTTGATAAGGCAGATAAGATAGGCGCAGACGGCGTAGATAAAGAGCTTATGGAAATGGGCTGCAGCGAGGAAGAGACCAAGCGCTTAAGAGAGATCCTTGACAGCTTCACTACAGATGCTGCAGGCGTAAGAGCATTTGCAGCTAAGATAGGCAGTGAAGAAGCATTATCAGCAGGTGAGAATGTTGCCGATATCATGGAATCTGTTGCCGGAGTAAGCGGAAGAAATATCAATGTAAGATTTGATCCTACACTTGTAAGAGGAATGGGTTATTATACAGGAACGATATTCGAGATAAAGACAGAGGCCTTCGGATCATCTGTAGGCGGCGGCGGACGCTACGACAAAATGGTAGGAAGGTTCACCGGACAGAATGTTCCGGCGGTAGGCTTTTCAATAGGATTTGAACGTATAATGACTATACTTATGGATTCTGATATGAGTGAGCTTATTTCTTCCGACTCCAAGTGTGCATGGCTCATAGAAAAGGGAATGCCTGCTGACAGACTTGCTCAGATATTTGACGAGGCCGGAAAAGAAAGAGCAAACGGCAGACAGATACTTACCGTATGGATGGCAAAGAACAAGAAGTTCCAGAAGGACAATCTTACGGCACAGGGCTACAAAGAGTTCAGAGACATTTACAGAGAAGAGCTTAAACACTAATACAGCTTTTATATAACAGACCATATATGCTTACGGCAAAGTATATGAGCCGAAGCGAAAGATAAACATATACAGGAGATAAAAGTCATGGCAGAAAGCATGCAGGGGCTTAAGAGAACTGCAAGATGTGCAGAGTTTACGGTTGAGGATATTGGCAAAACTGTCACAGTCATGGGATGGGTACAGAAGACCAGAAATAAGGGCGGTCTTGTATTCACTGATGTAAGAGACAGAAGCGGTATCATTCAGGTGATATTTGAGGAAGAGATCTGCGGAAGCGAGGTATTTGCAAAGGCAGGCTCACTTCATAACGAGTATTGCATCGCGGTAGTAGGTGATGTCAGAAGCCGTGGTACAGATGCCAATACCAATATTGCAACAGGTGCTATAGAGATAGAGGCAAAGGAGCTGCGCATCTTAAGTGAGTCAGCTACACTACCTTTCCAGATAGAGGATGAGACCAATACAAGAGAAGAGCTCAGACTTAAATACAGATATCTTGATTTAAGAAGGGGACCGCTTCAAAAGAATATAGCACTTCGTTCAAAGTTAGCTATGAGCGTAAGAAACTATATGGCAGAGAACGGCTTCTTGGAGATCGAAACACCGACCTTCATCAAGTCAACTCCTGAGGGAGCACGTGATTACCTCGTGCCTTCAAGAGTTCATCAGGGCGAGTTTTATGCACTTCCTCAGTCTCCGCAGCTTTTAAAGCAGCTTCTTATGGTATCAGGCTTTGACAGATACTTCCAGCTTGCACGCTGCTACAGAGATGAGGACTTAAGAGCTGACAGACAGCCTGAGTTCACACAGATAGATATGGAGCTTTCATTTGCCGATGTTGATACAGTTATCGCAGTCAATGAGGGTCTTATAAAGCGTATGTTCAAGGATGTCTTAAATGTAGATGTTGAGCTTCCTATAGAGCGTATGACCTGGCAGACAGCTATGGATGTATACGGTTCGGATAAGCCTGATCTTCGTTTCGGACTTCCTATTCAGGATGTATCAGATGCAGTAAGGGATACAGAATTTGCTGTATTTAAGGGTGCGCTTGAAGCAGGCGGTGCAGTAAGAGCCATAAGAGTTCCGGGACAGGGACATATGCCTAGAAAGAAGATCGATGCGCTTGTTGAGGTGGCAAAGCTCTTCGGAGGCAAGGGACTTGCATATCTTTGTGTAAATGCTGCAGATGACGGTTCACATAAATGCTCATTCGCAAAGTTTATGACTCCTGAGCAGCTTGACAGGATCATTGAGGCTGTAGGAGCAGAGAAGGGCGACCTTATCGTATTCGCGGCAGACAAGCTTAATATAGTAAGAAACGTGCTCGGAAATGTACGTCTTGAACTCGGAAAGTCACTTGATCTTATCGATAAGAGCGCATGGCGCTTTGTATGGGTTACAGAGTTCCCGCTTTTAGAGTGGAGCGAGGAAGAGAACCGCTTTACAGCAATGCACCATCCTTTCACAGCACCTATGGATGAGGACTGGCAGTATATCGATTCTGATCCGGGCAGAGTAAGAGCAAAGGCTTATGATATCGTACTTAACGGAACCGAGATAGGCGGAGGTTCTGTACGTATCCATCAGGCAGATATTCAGGAGAAAATGCTCGAAGTTCTCGGATTCACACCTGAAAGAGCAAATGAGCAGTTCGGCTTCCTGCTTGAAGCATTCAAATACGGAGTACCGCCTCACGCAGGTCTGGCATACGGTCTTGACAGAGTTGCTATGTGGATGGCAGGCGCAGAGAGCATCAGAGATGTTATGGCATTCCCTAAGCTTAAGGATGCATCCGACGCTATGATGGGCGCTCCGGCAAAGGTCGACGAGCAGCAGCTTAAGGATCTTGCAATCTGCATAGATATCCCTGAGGAGGAGTAATAAGTCAGGGAATCAATGCTGCATGCATTAATGAAAAGGCATACGATAGCTGTTGATTTTTGAGTGAAGTATGCCTTTTTTATAAATAAAGTATAGAATTGATCGAATGAATAAAAGAGAATTTCTTCAGAAACTGACTGAATATCTTTCATATGAGCTTCCGCAAAGATATGTGGAGAAGAATGTCAGGTATTACAGCGACTATATAGATGATGAGCTCGGCAAGGGGAGAACTTCAAAGGACATCCTTGATGACCTTGGTGATCCTCAGCTCATAGCAAAAAGTATTATAGATGCCGCAAAATCAGGAAGTGACGGTATTCCGAACACACCCGACGATGTAGATTTCACAGATGAGGTCTACGGAGGCGGCAATGTACCGGGATCGGGCAGCAGCGGATTTGGCTCTTCATATGATAACGGCTCCGGCTCTTACGGGGCTGACAGCAAGGGAGGCTTCGGTCAGCAGGGAACGAACGGAAACGGTATGAATCCGAATTCGGGCGGATGGCATGTATATACGACAGGCAACGGATGCTTCGGCGGAATATTAGTATTCCTGATTATGATGTGCCTGTTTTCAGTAATAGGAGCGGCATTAAAGTTCCTGAGTCCGGTATTGGCACCGCTTTTTGTTGTGCTTCTTATAATGTGGCTACTCGGAAGAAGGAGATAGTTGATGAAATATCTTATAGCATCTGATATACACGGTTCGGAGTATTGGTGCGGGAAAATGCTTAAGGCCTTTGAGGATGAGCATGCGGATGCCTTTGTTTTTCTCGGAGATATCCTGTATCACGGTCCGAGAAATGATCTTCCGGAAGAATATCTTCCGAAGAAGGTAATCACAGAGCTCAATGCACTCAAGGACAAGATTTATGTCTGCATGAGAGGAAACTGTGATGCTGAGGTTGACGAAATGGTGCTTGACTTCCCGTTAGTACCGGGATGCAAGCGTATAACCTTAAATGACAGACTGTTTTATATCACACACGGACATAAGGTAAATGCAAACGGAGAGGGGGAACACCTTCCGGCAGGCTTAGGAGACGGAGACATTTTACTGCACGGTCATACTCACATACCTTCAGCTGATAAGGTCTCAGTAGGAGATAAATGCTTTTATCTTCTTAACCCGGGCTCAACGAGCATACCTAAGGGCGGTTATAAAAACAGCTATGCGATCCTTGATGATGAGCTTAAGTTTACAGTTAAGGATTTTGAGGGAAACGTTATAAAAGAAATAGAACTTAAATAAGATTTACATATGATATACAGCGGCCTGCACCATTAAAAGCGGTACAGGCTGCATGTGTTTTATCAGGATAGGAAGGCAGATGGCAGGAAGATCCGAAACATACGAATTCATAGCTCCATGTCATTTCGGACTGGAGGCATGCACAAAAAAGGAGATAATGAGGCTCGGCTATGAAATAAGCGAGGTCTCGGACGGCAAGGTGAGCTTTAAGGGAGACGCACAGGCTATATGCCGTTCCAACATTTTTATGCGCACAACAGAACGCGTACTGCTTAAGGTGTGCGAATTCAAGGCCTATACATGGGATGAGCTTTTTGAGCTGGTGTATGCCGTAAGTTGGGAGGATCTGATACCATGGAACGGCCGTATCTGGGTGGCTAAGGCTGCATCGGTAAAATCAAAGCTTTTTTCACCGAGAGATTTCCAGACAATAATACAGAAGGCCATAGTAAAGAGACTGCAGAAGGCATACAAAAGAGAAGGCGAAAGACTTCCTATGGACGGTGCGGACTATGCTTTAAGAGTTTCTGCCTATAAGGATGTCATTACAATTGGAATAGATACGAGCGGAGACAGCCTTCATAAAAGGGGCTACCGTAAGCTTACCGCAAAGGCGCCTATAACCGAGACATTGGCAGCAGCTCTTTTAATGCTTACACCGTGGAGAAATGACAGAATACTTGTGGATCCGTTCTGCGGTTCAGGAACATTCTGCATAGAGGCTGCGATGATGGCTGCAAATATCGCTCCGGGAATGGAGAGGAATTTTGCGGCTACAAGATGGTCAAATATTATGGACAAGACTCTGTGGTATGCGGCATATGATGAGGCAAGGGACTTAAAATCAGACGGGTTTAAGCAATACGGCGAGCATACGGATATACAGGGCTATGATATAGACCCAGAGGTGCTTTACGCCGCGAGAGAAAATGCGGAAAGAGCCGGTGTCAGGGATCTGATACATTTTCAGTCAAGAGATGTTGCTCTTTTAAGTCATCCGAAAAAATACGGACTTATTGTTACGAATCCGCCGTATGGGGAGAGACTTGAAGAAAAAGAGGATCTTCCGGAGATTTATAAGGCCTTGGGAGACCGTTATGCGGCACTTGATGACTGGAGCATGTATGTTATTACAGCATGGGAGGATGCCGAAAAATATCTCGGCAGGAAGGCGGACAAAAACAGAAAGATATATAACGGTATGATGAAGACCTACTTCTATTCATACCTCGGAGCAAAGCCGCCTGCTTTAAGTAAGGAACACTGAAAAATGTAATTCAGCAGTTATTCGGACACCAATGCTAACAAATGTATACATTTTAACTACTGTTTTGTATTTTTAATCGAAAATTTACATATTTTTTACATAATCTATGGACTTAATCTGTTTTTAGCGTTATCTTTTAAAAGGTAATTCGAAAGCAAATTATCCATAATATAAAGTTTTATGAGAATAGTATTTGCGACCGGCAATGCCGGAAAGATAAGAGAAATTAAAGACATACTTGATGATACAGGGGCTGAGGTTTATTCGCTTAAGGATCTTTCACTCACTGCAGAGGCCGAAGAAAACGGAACGGATTTCGGCACAAATGCATTCATCAAGGCGGACGAAATATATAAAAAGCTTAACAGCTTAGGACAAATGAATGACACTGTAGTCATGGCTGATGACAGCGGACTGTGCATAGATCATCTCGGAGGAGAGCCGGGAGTGCATTCGGCAAGATTCATGGGTCATGATACGGATTACAGCATAAAGAATGCGGCAATACTTGCAAAGCTTGACGGCGTCCCTGATGAAGAAAGGGGCGCACAGTTCGTGTGCCATATCTGCGCTATAGACGAAAACGGCGTAAGATATGATGCAGAGGACGAAATGCCGGGAATGATAGCGCACGAGTCAAGGGGAAGAGAGGGATTCGGATACGATCCTATATTTTATCTTCCTGAGCTTGGAAAGACCTCGGGAGAGCTTTCTGAGGAAGAAAAAAACGCCATTTCTCACAGAGGCAAGGTGCTGCGCAGCATGAAGCGTATACTTAGAGATAAGGGAATATTATAACAGAAAAAGAGACTGGATAAACACTGGTTTTGGGGAAGAAATCGTATTGAATCCTGCCACTCTTAACGGGGCATACGGCAGGCTCAAATAAATACCAAATGATAATGCAAACAGAGCGTTATGAAAGGAAACCAAAAATGTGTAAGCTAAACCAGAAGACCGTTGATGACATTAATGCCAAGGACAAGAGGATCCTTGTCAGATGTGACTTCAATGTGCCTATGAAGGACGGCGTCATTACCGATGACAACCGTATCACAGCAGCAATTCCTACTATCAAAAAACTTATTAATGACGGAGGCAAGATCATCCTCTGCTCACATATGGGCAAGCCTAAGGGCAAGGCAGTTGCAGAACTTTCACTTGCACCTGTAGCAATCAGACTGTCTGAGCTTTTAGAGCAGGAGGTTACATTTATATCCGATATTAATGTAACAGGTAAGAGGGCAAAGGATGCTGCAGCGGCTATGAAGCCGGGTGATGTGATCCTGCTTGAAAACACAAGATTCAGAGCTGAGGAAGAAAAGAACGATCCTAATTTCTCAAAGGAGCTTGCAGATCTTTGCGATATCTATGTTAATGATGCATTCGGTACCGCACATCGTGCACACTGCTCAACTGTAGGTGTTGCCGAGTATGTTGAGGAATCAGCTATCGGCTATCTTATGAAGAAGGAATTAGAATATCTCGGCGGTGCCGTAGAGGAGCCTGAAAGACCGTTCGTTGCGATCCTTGGCGGAGCTAAGGTAGCCGAAAAGCTCGGAGTTATCTCAACCCTTCTTGAAGAGTGCGATACACTCATCATCGGAGGCGGAATGGCCTATACCTTTATTAAGGCACAGGGTCATGAGGTTGGAAAATCTCTTCTTGACGAGACGAAGATCGAATATTGCAGAGAGATGATGGAAAAGGCCAAGAAACTCGGAAAAGAGCTTGTTCTTCCTGTAGATACTACAGTGGCAGAGGATTTCCCTTCTCCTATAGATGCACATATAGATATAGAATATGTAGACAGTCATAATATACCGAGAAACAGAATGGGACTCGATATCGGACCTAAGACCATGGAGCTTTTTGCTGATGCCGTAAAGCACGCAAAGACAGTTCTTTGGAACGGACCGATGGGGGTATTTGAGAACCCTGAGCTTTCAGCAGGTACACTTGCAGTAGCAAAGGCTCTTACAGAAACAGATGCAATAACCATTGTAGGCGGCGGAGATTCTGTTTCTGCAGTTAAATCTCTCGGATATGCCGACAAGATGTCACATGTTTCTACCGGCGGCGGAGCTTCATTAGAGTTTTTGGAGAACAGAACACTTCCCGGAATCGAAGCTGTACAGACAAAGTAATATAAATATTTAATCAATACAAATAGGGCTGCTGCAGAGCTTGCGGCGGCCCTTTTCTAAGAAAAAGAGCTTTGAAACTGCTAAATAAAAATAGTGTTCAAGGCTTAGGATACCGTAAGAGGTGATGATATGAGAAGAAGAATAGTAGCCGGAAACTGGAAAATGAATATGACTCCGAGCGAGGCAGTCGTATTGTGCGAAAAGCTCAAAGGACTTGTAAATACTCCTGATGTAGATGTTGTTTACTGTGTGCCTGCTATAGATATCATGCCTGTAGCGGAGGCTGTAAAGGGGACTTTGGTCAAGCTCGGAGCTGAAAATATGTACTTTGAGGAAAAGGGTGCATATACAGGTGAAATTTCAGCAGCAATGCTCAAGGATGCCGGTGTAAGCTATGTTATTTTAGGCCATTCTGAGCGCCGCATGCTTTTCGGAGAGACAGACGAAGCTATTAATAAAAAGATGAAAAAGGCCATAGAATACGGCATCACACCTATAATGTGCTGCGGAGAAACTCTTAAGCAGAGGGAAGATGGCATTACACTCAGCCACATAAGATCACAGGTACAGGCAGGCTTCGAGGGTATTAAGGCAGAGGATGCCGAAAACTGTGTGATAGCCTATGAGCCTATCTGGGCTATAGGAACAGGAAAGACTGCCACAAGCGAGCAGGCCGAAGAGGTATGCCGTGCTATAAGAGAATGCATAGCAGAGCTCTACGGAGCTAATGTTGCCGATAAGCTGAGAGTTCAGTACGGCGGATCTGTCAATGCTTCAAACGCAGCAGAGCTTTTTAATATGCCTGACATTGACGGCGGACTTGTAGGCGGAGCTTCCTTAAAGGAAGAATTCGGAAGCATTGTGAATGCTTAAAGTAAAGTAAGATCAGGGCAAAATTACGTCCCTCTGTATTCTGCATGGATATGCGGTCTGCAGAGGGGCTTTAGATTTAAAATGCAAAAACCGGATCATATATGGAATCAATATAAAATCGGAGCCTGTATTTTGATAGTGTTTCAAAACGGAAATTTGTAAAATTGCCATAAATATGATAAAGTTATTAATTGGGTTCCCATAGTGTAACGGATAACACGATAGCCTCCGGAGCTGTTGATAGCGGTTCGATTCCGCTTGGGGACGTTAAGAGTTTAAAGGATATTCTTTACTTAAATGATCGTGATGACGTGCATATTGCCTGCGGCGGCTGCAGCAGGACTGTTTTTACTAAGAAGCAGTCACGAACGAAAGCAGCTAAAGGTCGAAAAATATAATATCGATAATATTCATTCACCGGAAAGCGGGCTTCGCATCGCTTTTATTTCAGATGTGCACGACAGACTTACAGCAAGCGGCATAGAAGAGATAGCAGCGGCTGTCAGGGCGGAAAAACCGGACTTGGTCATATTAGGCGGAGACATTATTACCTTTAACAGAAAAAAGGGACTTATTTGTGATACAAGGCTTGCAGCAGAGCTTATAGAAAAGCTGTCCGCCGCAGGTCCTGTTTTTTATGCAGAGGGAAATCACGAGCTCAAGTTTAAGGAAACGTTACCTTCTGAATATGAAGCATTTACTATCGAATGCAAGTCAAAGGGAGCACTGATACTTTCAGACAGCAGACTTACATATAAGGGTGTTGATTTTTACTGTGCAGCATTAGGACAGGAATATTACAGGAAAATGTTTCCGGGTATCAGAGGAAAGCAAAGGATGCCGCAGTCCTATCTGATCAAAAAATTGGGAATGCCTGATACTAAGAAAATGAATGTGCTGTTGATGCATTCTCCTATGTATCTTAAAGAGGCCGGGGAATGGGGCGCAGACCTTGTTTTATCGGGACATTTCCACGGAGGGACTATAAGACTCCCGCTGTTGGGAGGCCTTATGACACCGCAGTTTCAGTTTTTTGTGAAGGAATGCGCCGGTGTACATAAGGAAAAGAATTGCACCATGATAGCGAATCGAGGCATAGGAACGCACAGTGTAAGGCTCAGGATCAACGATCTTCCGGAGCTTAGTATTATAGACATAAGGAAATCTGATGGCAGAGCCGATATATAAGCTTGAAAAATTGAATTTTGACGGACCGCTGGATCTTCTGCTTAAGCTTCTTGAAAAGAACAAGGTAGATATTTATGACATACCTATAGCAGAAATTACGAATCAGTATCTTGATTATGTGCAGAGCATGGAAGAGGCGGATCTCGATATTATATCTGCATTTTTGGTCATGGCGACGACCTTGCTCGATATTAAATCACGCATGCTGCTTCCGAAAGAAGAGACTGAAGAGGAAGATGAAACAGATCCGAGAGAAGAGCTCGTAAACAGACTTCTTGAATATAAGAGATATAAATATATCTCAAAGGGACTCAGGCAGTATGAGGAGCTCGCGGAGGGATATCTGTATAAGGATGCAGAGCTTCCTGAGGAGCTTAAAAGCTATGTGCCTCCGGTGGACCTGGATCAGCTTCTTAACGGCGTAGATATGGAGCTTCTGGGTGAGGTCTATGAAAGAGTGATGAAGCGAATGAAAAGCGCCGTAAATACTGCGGTTCAGGGCTTCGGAGTCATCAAGAAGGAAAGAGTTTCTTTGGTCAAATGCATAGAAGGACTCAGAAACTATGCAAGAGGACACAGGAGATTTTCATTCAGACAAATGCTTAACAGCGGAGCTGATAAGACTGAGGTCGTGGTGTCCTTCTTAGCCGTGTTAGAGCTTATGAAGCTCGGCAAGATAACGGCGACGCAGGAAGAGCCTGATGACGAGCTTGAGGTAGAGGTCATAAGCGATGCTGATCTTGACGATATAGATTTAAGCAATATCATCGATGAATGATTATTGGCAGAATGTGGCTTAAGATAAGCTTTATTGCAGGATGAAGCACAAGCGGCATTTATATTTTGACATTAGCATACTGACTGATTATGGACATGGAAATGGATAAAGAAATAAATAAAAATGAACAGCCAGGCGATGAGCAGCTCTGTCTTGAGATAGATGGAGTGAGCATTGCTCCGAGGCCTGTAAAAAGCAATATGCAGAAGGTGATAGAGGCAGTGCTTTTTACCTTGTCAAGACCTGTAAGTGTCACTGAGCTTGCAAGAGCCTGCGGCGTGGAAAATGCCGAGGCTGAAAAGGAAACAAAGGCACTTATAAAGCTTCTTAACGATGAGAAGAGCTCGCTTATTATAAAGGATATAGACGGCAAATATCAGATGTGCACGAGCCCGGAGGTTTTTGACAATCTTGTAAGAGTTGTATCAACACCTAAAAAGCCTGAGCTTAGTGAGGTCATGATGGAAACATTAGCTATCATAGCCAATAAGAATCCATCGACAAAGGTGGAAATAGAGAAAATAAGAGGCGTTAAGAGCGATTTTGCCGTTAACAAGCTCATAGAGTACGGACTTGTTGAGGAAAAGGGCAGAATGAATGCACCGGGTAAGCCGATATTGTTCGGACCTACCGATGAATTCTACAGACGCTTCGGTGTGGATAAGGAGCATAGAATGCCGAAGGTCGGAGCAGAAACAGAATCTCTTATTGAAGATGAGGTTCAGGTCGAGATCAGGGATATACTCGGAGAAGCGGCAGATACGGATAACACATAAGCTAAGAAAAAAGGAACAGAAACAATGATGGAAAGAATAGCAAAATTCGAAAAGGTTTCCATAGAGCAGTTTACTAAGGATATGATGAAGCTGTTTGCTGATCGCGGCGGCATGGATGAGCAGAAGGCAAAGGATATTTATGAAGCCGTAAAGCTGCCGCAAAGAGCAACCTCAGGTTCTGCAGGCTATGATATATGTACGCCTATAGACATCACCTTAAAGCCGAGTGAGAGCATCAAGATCCCTACCGGTATAAGAGTGCGTATGAGAGAGGACTATTGTCTTTTCATAATGCCGAGAAGCGGGCTTGGTTCTAAATTCCGCTTCCAGCTCAATAATACGACCGGAGTCATTGACAGTGATTACTATAACAGCGACAATGAAGGGCATATATTTGTGCCGATGATAAATGATTCCAGAGAGGATAAGACCGTAGTACTTAAGGCCGGAGATGCATTTGTTCAGGGAATATTTACTGTTTACGGCATTACAGAGGATGATGCTGTCGACACAGGAAGAAACGGCGGCTTCGGAAGTACCGGAAGATAAAGAAGATTTTACAAAGATGAGTTTTGATCACGGAAAATCAATGCAGAAGAAAAGAATGTTAAATAAATCATATACCATAAGGCTTCTGTCATTTGCGGCAGCTGTATGCATATGCTTTACAGGCTGTGCAAGGGGTGCTGATCGCTATGAATTAAGAGATGAGGCAGTATCGCTTTATCAGCAGGGGGATTATCAGGGAGCTCTTTCAAAGCTTGATGAGGCTCTTAAGGCATCTGACGGACAGGTATCAGAGCTGCAGTATGACATACTTAAATATAAGGCGGAATGTGAGCTTCGCATAGGCGATTACAGCGAGGCCAAGACTGCTTATGAAGCGCTCGTAAAGCTTGATGAGGTTAAGGAAAATACAGATGAGTATAATAAGCTTCTTACTCAGCTGGATGCTCTTGATGCCATAAAAAGTGCGAATGAGATGTTTGAAGCCGGTGAGTACAGATCGGCTTATGAGGAGCTTGAAAAGTATGCCGCGCTTGACGGCACACTTGCAGGACGCACAGCATGGTACAATATGGCGGTCTGCCAGGAATACCTCGGTAAATTTGATGAGGCAGCAGAGCTTTTAAATCAATATACGGAGAAATTCCCGGATGATGAAGCTGCAAAGAAGGAGTATGAATTCTGCAGAAGCAGAACATAAGCCATATACTTGCATTTTGAATAGTTGTAGTTTATATTTTATTATTAGGCATTGCCGCAAATAAAGGGATATTGCGGTAAAAATAAGACAGCAGCTTCCGGCTTTACTGGAAGAACTGTTTAAAACCATATTTTATTAAAGGGAATTAAGAGAAAAGGAGAAATATTTTGGATTCCGGTGACGCGACGCGATTGTTAATTCTGATCGTTCTTTTAGGCCTTTCGGCATTTTTTTCATCCTCAGAGACTGCTCTTACAGCAGTCAACAAAATTCGTATTAAAACACTTGCCAACGACGGCGATAAGAGAGCAGTTACGGTAGAAAAGCTGCTTGATGATCAGCCGCGCATGATAAGTGCACTTCTTATCGGCAACAACATCGTAAATACAGGGCTTACGGCTCTTGCAACAGTGACTGTTTCAGAGCTTTTCGGAAGCATATACGTAGGCCTTGCAACAGGTGTTCTCACCATACTCATTCTTATTTTCGGAGAGATAACACCAAAAAACTGTGCGGCTATTTATGCTGAAGATGTATCGCTTAGGGTAGGCGGACTCGTCTATTCCTGGATGAGGATAGTAACTCCGGTCAGCATAGTTTTAAACGGCATAGTTAAAATAATTATGCGCATAGCAGGCATGGATTCGGAATGGAAGGATACTTATACAGAAAATGAGATCCGAACCATAGTTGACGAAAGCCATGAAGACGGAGAGATAGAGACTGAAGAACGCGAGATGATAAACAATGTGTTCGATCTTGGCGAGAGCATGGCAAGAGATGTCATGGTGCCGAGAGTCGACATGGTGTTCCTTAATGTTGACTCAAGCTATGAGGAAATATTGGATGTGTATCGTGAGCATATGTATACGAGACTTCCGGTATATGAAGGAGACACTGATAATGTTATCGGCCTTTTCAATATAAAGGATCTGCTTCTGCGTGATGATAAGAAGGAATTTTCTGTAAGAGATATGCTCAGAGAGGCATATTTTACGCATGAATATAAGAAGACCTCAGAGCTCATGCAGGAAATGCTTAAGAATTGCATAAGCTTAGCAATTGTCCTGGATGAATACGGTGATACCGTCGGACTCGTTACCATAGAGGATCTGCTTGAGGAGATCGTCGGAGATATTCGCGACGAGTATGACGAGGAAGAGGAAAACAGCATTGTCGAGATCAAACCGGGCGAATATATAGTTGACGGCTCGGCAAATCTTGATGATATAAGTGACAGGATCCCGGATTTTGATATTACCAGCGAAGAGTATGACTCTATAGGCGGTGTTATCATAGGGCTTCTTGACAGGCTTCCTGATGACGGAGACGAGGTCGTTACGCCTGAGGGCATCAAGCTCAAGGTTATTTCCATAGACCACAACCATATAGATAAGGTTCATATTTTCATGCCGAAGGAGGATCCGGAAACTCATAAAGAGGACAAGGCGTAAATATAGAAAGCTTCGGTATGTACATATACAAAATCAATAGCCTATAACGGCTTTATTAGGAGAAATGATATGATACTTGCCATAGATATGGGCAATTCAAACATTAAGATAGGTATAGTCGGTGAAAATGACTATGTCATCGAAGAAAGAGTTACAACAGCCTACGAAAAGACAAGCCTTGAATATGCGAGCGACATTATGTCAGTGCTTGCTTTCCATGATCTTAAGAAAAAGGATATAAGCGGGGCGATTATATCATCTGTTGTACCGCCGCTCACGGGCATCGTTACCACAGCAGTCAGAAAAGTGCTCAACCTTGAGCCTATGATCGTTTCCAGCGATATGAAGATGGATATTGCATTAAGCAAATTCAAATATCCAAAGGGCATAGGAGCAGATCTTATTGTAGGAGCTCAGGCAGCATTTAAAGAGTACAGTACACCTTGCATAGTTATAAACATGGGCACTGCTACAACTGTAACAGTGGTCGATTCAGACGGAGAATTCTTAGGCGGATCAATAATGCCTGGCATGAAGCAGAGTGCAAATTCACTTGCGAGCAGTACGGCCATCCTTCCTGAGATCGATCTTGATAAGCCGGGCAGAGTTATATCCAGAGACACCGTTCAGTGTATGAGAAGCGGTATAGTTTACGGTATAGCCGGAGGCATTGATACTATTATTGAAAAGGCAGAGCAGGAGCTCGGCAAAAAATGCAATGTGGTTGCATGCGGAGGTATGGCAAGATTTGCGATACCTTACTGCAAACGCAGTATAATTATAGATGAAAAGCTGCTCATGAAGGGTCTTATGAGGCTTTATGAGCTCAATAAAGACAGCTTCAATAAGGAGTGCAGAGCATAAATATGGCAAAGAACGAACAGCTTAAAAAGGAAATTGAAAAAAGACGCACCTTTGCGATAATATCACACCCTGATGCCGGTAAAACAACACTTACCGAGAAATTCCTTCTTTACGGAGGGGCTATCAATTTAGCAGGTACGGTAAAGGGCAGAAAGGCAGCAAAGCACGCGGTGTCTGACTGGATGGAGATAGAGAAGGAAAGAGGTATCTCTGTAACCTCATCAGCCATGCAGTTTGAGTTCGGAGGAAAGATCATCAACATTCTTGACACCCCGGGACACCAGGACTTCTCTGAGGATACCTACCGTACACTTATGGCGGCAGACTCTGCAGTCATGGTCATTGACGGTTCAAAGGGTGTTGAGGCACAGACTATTAAACTTTTCAAGGTCTGTGTCATGAGAGGCATTCCGATCTTTACATTTATCAATAAGTTCGACCGTGAGGCAAGGGATCCGTTCGAGCTTCTTTCTGAGATAGAGGACGTGCTCGGTATTCATACCTGTCCTGTAAACTGGCCTATAGGCTGCGGAAAGAACTTCAAGGGAGTTTATGAGCGCGAGTCTAAAAATGTCATAACCTTTAAGGCTGAAATGGGCGGAGCAAAGGAGCTCGAGACTCACAACTATCATATCGATGATCCTGAGGTCAGGGATATCATTGGCTTCATGAACTATGATAAGCTGATGGAGGACATGGAGCTTATAGACGGAGCTGCCGATGAGCTGGATCTTGATAAGGTGCTTCACGGTAATCTGAGCCCTGTTTTCTTCGGATCAGCCCTTACAAACTTCGGCGTTGAGCCATTCTTAAAGAGCTTCTTAGCAATGACGACCCCGCCGCTTCCGAGAGTGAGCAATCAGGGAGTAATAGATCCGGTTGAAGAGGATTTCTCGGCATTTGTATTTAAGATACAGGCTAATATGAACAAGGCGCACAGAGACCGTATCGCGTTCATGAGGATCTGCTCCGGAGAATATGAAGCAGGCATGGAAGTAAACCATGTACAGGGAGGAAGAAAGATCCGTCTTACAATGCCTACACAGATGATGGCAGATGAAAGACAGATCATACAGAAGGCATATGCCGGAGATATCATAGGTGTGTTTGATCCGGGTATATATTCTATTGGAGATACTATTTGCCTCTCAAACAAGAAATTTAAATACGAAGGAATACCTACCTTCGCACCGGAGCATTTTGCGAGAGTACGTCAGATAGACACCATGAAGAGAAAGCAGTTCTTAAAGGGTGTTATGCAGATCGCTCAGGAGGGTGCTATTCAGATATTCCAGGAGATCAATTCCGGTATGGAAGAGATCATAGTCGGAGTAGTCGGAGTGCTTCAGTTCGAGGTACTTACCTACAGACTTAAAAATGAGTATAATGTCGAGGTCGGACTCGAACAGCTTCCTTATGAGTATGTTCGTTGGGTGGACAATGCTTCTGAGATCAATATCGACAAAATACAGGGTACAAGCGATATGAAGAAGGTTCAGGATCTGAAGGGCAATCCATTGCTGCTTTTTGCGCATGAATGGAGCGTTCGTATGGTTCTTGACAGAAATGAAGGTCTTAAGCTTTCTGAATTCGGTTCAGTTAAAGACTGATAAAGTGAAATATATATGGAAAATATAAATTGCTGATGTTATCCTTATGGATATACAAATGCCTGTTATGGATGGGTATGAAGCAACAAAGCAGATTCGTGCGCTTAAGGATCCAAAGCTTTCCGGAATTCGCATACTTGCCATGACCGCGAATGCCTTTGATGAAGATAAAAAGAAGGCATTGGAATGCGGAATGGATGGCTTCCTGACGAAGCCTGTAATAATTGAAGACCTACTTCAGGAACTGCAGAAGCTTTAATAAACTAAATATCCTAACAATATAAGAGGCTGTCGCTTTAGAGAAATAAAACTCTTAAGCGGCAGCTCCTTTTTGTTATGGCAATGAGGAAGGAACAAATGAAGCTTTCTTTAGTTCGTCCATGTTCTTGTTGACATATCAACAAGAATGATATATAATGCGGCTTATTGATTTATCAACAAGTTAACGGAGGACATAATTATGATTTTTGAAACTATTGCAAAGCTTCTTGCGGACAGACTTGACTGCGATCCTGCTTCTATAAAGGCAGAGGATACCTTCCATGATCTCGGAATCGATTCTCTTGATACTGTAGATCTCCTTATGAGTCTTGAGGATGAGCTCGGAATCAGTGTTGAGCTTGATGAAAAGGTTGAAACAGTCGGAGAGCTTGCAGCTTTAGTTGAGAAAAAGAAGGGCTGATAAAATGATCAAATCAGCTGTGTGCGATCTTTTAGGCATTAAATATCCGCTGTTTCAGGGCGGTATGGCATGGATCGCTGACGGAAGACTGGCTGCCTCGGTTTCAGAAGCCGGGGGGCTTGGTATTATTGCCGCAGGAAATCAGAGGGCAGAGGATATCAGAAAGCAGATAATCATTGCAAGAGAGCTGACAGATAAGCCTTTCGGACTCAACATAATGCTTATGAGCCGCTATGCGGATGAGATAGCAGAGCTTGCTGTGGAAGAAAAGGTTGCTGCTGTTACTACAGGAGCCGGAAATCCTTCAAAATACATGGCAGCCTGGAAAGCGGCAGGCATAAAGGTGATACCTGTAGTTGCATCTGTAGCGATGGCCAAGATGATGAAAAGGCTTGGAGCCGATGCTCTTATAGCTGAAGGCGGAGAGAGCGGCGGACATGTCGGAGAGCTTACTACAATGGTGCTCGTTCCGCTCATATGTGATGCTGCCGGAGAACTTCCTGTCATTGCTGCCGGAGGCATTGCGGACGGCAGAGGAATGGCAGCATCCTTTATGCTTGGAGCCTGCGGAGTACAGATGGGAACCAGATTTTTAAGCGCCGAGGAATGCACGATACATCCGGTATACAGAGAAAGAGTTCTTAAAGCCAATGATCTATCAACAGCAGTTACCGGCAAAAGGATCAATCATGCTGCACGAAGCTTAAGAACAGCATTCGTAAGAGAATTTCAAAATGCAGAATACGGCGGCAGTACGGACGAAGAGCTGGCGGGACTTTCAGCAGGCAGATTCCGCATGGCGGTTCAGGATGGAGATCTTGAAAAGGGCTGCTTCCTCTGCGGGCAGGCTGCGGCAATGGTCAATAAAGTTCAGCCGGCAGCAGAGATCGTTAAGGAAGTCTGTGAGGGTGCAGAACAGATACTGTTAAAGGCACCGGGCTTTATTAATTGATATTTTTATAAAGCAGGCGCTTATCAGTCTGAAAAAGAAAGGCGGATTCATATGGGAAAAACGGCGTTTGTGTTCCCGGGACAAGGAGCACAGGCAAGCGGCATGGGAGCCGAGCTATATAAAAGCCATGCAGCAGCTAAAGGAATATTCGGATGGGCTGAAGCACTAAGGCCAGGTACAAAAGAGCAGTGCTTCAGTGCTGATATTAATGAACTCAGCATAACGGCAAATACGCAGCCTTGTCTGTTTGTGACAGAGCTCGCTATAGCAGAGGCATTACATGAAGAGGGCATAGAAGCTGATATGACGGCAGGTTTTTCCTTAGGAGAGCTTAGCGCACTCTGCTATGCCTATATGAGAGAAGCTGATGAGTCAGCCTTTTCTTTAAACGGGGCAAAAACTGAAAAGAAATCTGTTTCAAAAGAAAAAGATAACATATTCTCGGATATTTTAGAGCTTGTTATAAAAAGAGCTGAATTAATGCAGGAGTCGGCAGAGAAAAATACGGCATCCATGGCTGCTGTACTTAAGCTTTCAAATGACAAGGTTGAGGAGCTGTGCAAAAAGTTTGAGAAGGTATATCCTGTGAATTTTAATTGTCCGGGACAAGTATCGGTTTCTGCCAAAGCTGAAACCATGCCTTTATTTGCGGAGGAAGTAAAAGCTGCAGGAGGAAGACTGGTACCGTTAAAGGTTAACGGCGGTTTTCATTCTCCTTTTATGACAAGTGCGGCTGAAGCATTTAAAAAGGAAGTTTCAGATAAAAATTTAACTGTGCCGAGCATTAAAGTCTACTCGGATCTTACGGCGAAGCCATATGGGATAGCTGCATCAGAGACTGAATGCAATGCAAAAAGAAATGAAATGGCAGATATGCTTTCAAAGCAGATAGTATCACCGGTGCTTTGGGAACAGCTCATAAGAAATATGATTTCTGACGGAGTGGATACATTTATTGAGGTAGGACCGGGAGAGACTCTTTTGGGAATGATTAAAAGAATTGATAAAACTGTGCGTGTCTTTGCAGTCAGCGATACGGACGGGATCGAAAGGCTTAAGAAAGAACTATGAATGAAAGAAAAACCGCAGTTATTACCGGAGGATCAAGAGGCATAGGGGCGGCAACGGCTTCAAAGCTTGCCGAAATGGGAAATAACATTGCAATCATATATGCCGGAAACAGAGAAAAGGCAGAGGCACTCTGCTGCGAGCTTGAAGAAAAGTTTGCGATAAAGGCAAAAAGCTATTGCTGCGATGTTTCTGATTTTAAGAATTCCGGAGAGACTGTCGCAAAGATAAAAGATGAGTTTGGCGGCATTGACATTCTTATAAATAATGCCGGCATTACAAAGGACGGTCTTCTGCCGCTTATGAAGGAAGATGACTTTGACAGAGTTATAGAGGTCAACTTAAAAGGCTGCTTTAATATGATGCGCCACTGTACACCGGTCTTTTTAAGGAAAAGATACGGCAGAATAGTGAACATCTCTTCTGTCGTGGGCATTCACGGCAATGCCGGACAGTGTAATTACGCAGCTTCCAAGGCAGGGATCATAGGACTTACCAAATCTGCAGCAAAGGAGCTTGCGGCTAAAAATATTCTGTGTAATGCCATTGCTCCGGGCTTTATAGCTACGGACATGACAAATGTCTTAAAGGACAGCGAAGAAAAGTGGATTAAAAATATTCCTGTCGGAAGAGCGGGAACAGCCGAGGAGGTTGCAGAGACTGCAGTTTTCTTAGTCTCTTCAAACTATATAACAGGACAGGTAATAGGTGTTGACGGCGGAATGGGGATGTGATCAGTAATAAAGGGCACTTAGTAAATTTAAGTAAGCCTGATTATGAAATGTCAGAAAACGTCTTTGGTTAAGCATTAACAGCAATATTTGAGAATAGGATCGTTTACGGGAAATATATATGGAACAGGTAATGAGAAGAGTCGTGGTTACCGGACTCGGAGTCATTTCTCCGGTCGGAAACAATGTTGAAAGCTGTTGGAACAGCCTTACAGAAGGAAAAAACGGTATAGCACCTATAACATATTTTGATACGACGGAATATAAGGCTAAGCTTGCCGCTGAGATAAAGGATTTTGATGCAAAGGAATACATGGATAAAACCGAAATATTAAAGAGCGACCGCTTCACGCAGTATGCCATGGGAGTAGCCTGCCAGGCGGTTGAGGACAGCAGCATTATCGGAACTGTAGAGCCTGAAAGGTTTGCTGTGTATTTCGGATCAGGAATAGGAGGAATAGGAACATTTTCAAGAGAGCATGAAAAGCTTATGGAAAGAGGTCCGTCAAGAGTTTCTCCGTATTTTATACCGATGCTTATTGCCAATATGGCAGCCGGAGCAATTGCTATACGCTTTAACTGTCAGGGCGCAGCTATCCCTGCAGTGACTGCATGCGCATCAGGCTCTAATGCAGTAGGTGAGGCAGTAAGGGCAATACGTCACGGCTATGCAGATGCTGCAATAACAGGCGGCTCTGAGGCTCCTATAACTGACTGCGGAGTTGCCGGATTTGTAAATATCAAGGCACTTTCTCTTTCAGAGGATCCTGACGCAGCATCACTTCCGTTTGATAAAAGAAGAGCTGGCTTTGTTATAGGAGAGGGTGCCGGTGCGCTGATACTTGAAGAGTATGAGCATGCAAAGGCAAGAGGTGCAAAAATTTATGCTGAGGTCACCGGCTACGGTTCTACCTGTGATGCATATCACATTACAGCTCCGAGACCGGATGCTTCCGGCGGAGCAAGAGCAATAAAGGAAGCACTTAAGGAATCAGCATACACCGGAGATGAAAACATTTATATAAATGCACACGGAACCGGAACATTTTTAAATGACACCGGAGAAACCAAGGCAATTAAGTCGGCACTTGGCGAGGAAAAGGCAAGAGATATTCTCATCAGCTCAACAAAATCCATGACAGGTCATATGCTTGGAGCTGCCGGTGCGCTTGAGGCAATAGTCTGCGTAAAGGTGCTTGAGACCGGTATAGTTCCGCCGACAATCAATCTTAAAGAGCCGGATCCGGAGTGTGATCTTAATTATGTTCCGAATAAGGCGGTAAAGGCTGATATAGATATGTGTCTGTCGAATTCACTTGGCTTCGGAGGGCACAACGCCTGCCTTGCTTTCAAAAGGGTGTAAGGAAAAGGCATAGCTTATATGACTGCCGTAAAAGGCTTTTAGTAAAGCGGCAGAAGAATTTTTGGAAAGGCTGTCTGATCATATATGAAGGAAGCAGATATCAGGAGATATGCGGCTCTTATGAATGAGCTGGATCTCACAGGTATGGAAATAAATGAAAATGAAGGCACCGTAAGGCTTGAAAGAGCTGCCGGTCACAATGATAGAAATTCTGCGGCAGGATCAAAGCTGAGAATGAAAACGGCGCAGGAGGAAGCTTTTAGATCCGAAGCAATGTTAAAGCCGGAGGCGGGTAATGATTATGAATCCGAAACTTCTGAATTAAGCGCTGCAGAAAATGCTTTAGTTACTGGAGCAAATGACTTTAATACTCAGCTTGGTGCCAATGAGTGTCACAGTGTGGTTTCACCTACGGTAGGAATATTTTATGCGGCTCCTGCCGAGAATGCCGAGGCCTTTGTTAAGGTCGGTGACAGGGTCAAAAAGGGAACCGTGTTATGCATTATAGAAGCTATGAAGCTTATGAATGAGGTCACCGCAGAGGATGACGGAATCATTGAAGCTGTCTTGGCAAAAAACGGACAGGTCGTAGAATACGGCACAAAGCTTTTCAGCATAGGAATAGGTGTGTAATGAACAGAGAGGAATTAAAAAAAATACTTCCGCACAGAGACAATATGCTCCTTTTAGACAGTGCGGAAAGATCGGACGATGAAGCAATAGGTTCACTTTATATAAGAGGTGATGAGTGGTTTCTTAAGGGACATTTTCCTGATGCGCCGGTCGTACCGGGAGTTATACTATGCGAAATAATGGCTCAGTCTGCCTGTGTATTGCTTGAGGACAGCATAGGAGAGGACAAGCTTCCGTTTTATACAGGCATGAATAATATAAAATTCAAGTCGCCTGTGCATCCCGGCGATACCTTTGAGACACACTGCAGGATAGTAAGATCCAAGGGACCGTTTTATTTTGCAGAGGGAAGCGGCTGCGTCGGAGACAGACTTTGCGTGAAGGGCGAATTCTCCTTCGCAATAGTTGATAAAAAGGATAAATAACGATGTTTGACAAGATACTGATAGCAAACCGCGGAGAGATAGCAGTTCGAATAATCAGAGCCTGCAAGGAAATGGGCGTAAAAAGTACAGCCGTATATTCCGAGGCCGACAAGGATTCACTTCATACGCTGTTAGCTGATGAGAGCATCTGCATAGGTCCGGCAATAGCAAAGGAGAGCTATCTTGATCCGGAAAAAATAATAAGCGCCGCGCTTGTTACTAAAGCGGCCGCAATTCATCCGGGCTACGGATTTTTGTCGGAAAATGCTGAGTTTGCTTCACTTTGTGAGAAAAACGGAATAGCCTTCATCGGACCGCCGGCAGAGCTCATGCGGACAATGAGCGATAAGGCTGAAAACAAGAAAAGGATGGCGGCTGCCGGACTTCCGGTAATACCGGGAACAGAGACCTTAAAGGATGTTGAAGAGGCGCTTGAAAGTGCGGACAGATTCGGATACCCGGTCATGCTCAAAGCCTCTGCCGGAGGCGGTGGACGAGGCATAAGAGTCATTAACAGTGTTGAAGAGCTTAAGAAAGCCTTTCCGTTAGCGGAGGCGGAAGCAAAGTCTGCCTTTGGAGACGGAGCCTTATACATTGAAAAATTCGTGTATCCCGCAAGACATATTGAAGTGCAGATACTTGCCGATGAGTCGGGAAATGTCAGCTTTTTAGGAGAAAGAGACTGCTCGGTTCAGCGCAGACATCAAAAGCTTATAGAAGAATCACCGTCACCGGGAGTGAATGAAGCACAGAGAAAAATTCTTTCAAAGCTTTGTAAGGGTGCGGTAAAAAGCATAGGCTACACCGGAGTCGGAACAATGGAATTCCTGCTCGATAAGGAAGGCAAATTCTGGTTCATGGAAATGAATATGCGCCTTCAGGTCGAGCACGGAGTCACTGAAATGCTAACAAGCACAGATCTTGTTAAATGGCAGATAAGGACAGCGGCAGGAATTGATATAAGCAGACTTCAAAGAAAAGAAGAATTCCTTGGTTCATGCATCGAATGCAGAATAAATGCATTATCTCCGGGAAAGGTGTCGGTACTTCATGTTCCGGGAGGACCTTTTGTACGCTTTGATACATGGCTGCTGCAGGATTCTGTTGTCACGCCGTATTACGATTCACTTATAGGAAAGCTTATCGTCTATGCCGGAACAAGAGAAGAAGCGGTGAGAAAGCTGAAGGCAGCCCTTTGCGAAACAGTAATAGAGGGCGTGGAGACTAATATTGAAGAACAGCTTTCGCTTATAAGTGAAGAAGATTTTGAAAGCGGAAACTATGATTTGACATTTATGGAGGGCAGATAAGATGCCTCTTTTAAAAATAATGAGACGTCCTGCCAACAAACTGGAAAGCGGCGGACGCTCACATATAACGATCGATCAGACAGATCCGGAGATAAGCTGTCCGAATTGCAGAAAAACGGCGCTTACAAGTACTGTCTGGCAGGGACTTAATACCTGTCCGTACTGCGGATATCATTACAGAACAGGCGCAAGACAGCGCATAAAGCTTATTGCGGATAAGGGCAGCTTCACAGAGCTTTTTAAAGGCATAATGCCTCATGATCCGCTAAAGTTTCAGGGCTACAGATCAAAGCTTAAGGCAGTCGGCGCGGCAAGCGGCGAGGAAGAAGCGGTAATTTGCGGCACGGCCTGTATAGGCGGCACAAAAACAGCAATATTTGCCATGGATCCTAATTTTATGATGGGTTCTATGGGAACAGCTGTCGGAGAAAAGATAGTAGATATATTTGAGTATGCAGTTAAAAATAAGCTTCCGGTAATCGGCTTCACGGTCTCAGGAGGAGCAAGAATGCAGGAAGGACTTTTTTCTCTTATGCAGATGGCTAAAACGAGCGGAGCAGTGATGAGACATTCAGATGCAGGACTCTTTTACATGCCTGTGCTTACAAGTCCGACTACAGGAGGCGTTACAGCCAGCTTTGCCATGGAAGGAGACATTATCATGGCAGAGCCGGGAGCAACTATAGGCTTTGCCGGAGCAAGAGTTGTGGAACAGACTACAAGAAAAGCGCTGCCAAAAGGCTTCCAGACGGCAGAATCCATGCTTGAACACGGATTTATTGACATGATAGTTCCGCGCGGAAGACAGAAGAAGATAATTGCTGAGCTTTTAAGGATGCATACACAAAAAACACGGGGTTGAAAATGAATAATACCGTAAACCAGGCGTACGAGAAGGTAAAGATAGTAAGAAGCAATGACCGTCCTACGGCGCTTGATTATATCAATAATATATTCACGGATTTTATAGAGCTTCACGGGGACAGACGCTTTTCTGATGATGCGGCGGTTGTCGGCGGAATAGGCAGACTGTGCGGCGTGCCGGTCACTGTTGCGGCTATAGAAAAGGGACATACCGTAAAGGAAAGGGCTGTAAGGCGCTTCGGATCACCGGTTCCTGAGGGCTACAGAAAGGCTTTGAGACTTTTTAAGCAGGCAGAAAAATTTGACCGCCCGGTAATATGTCTTGTAGATACTTCGGGAGCTTACTGCGGTATAGATGCCGAGGAAAGAGGACAGGGGCAGGCGGTTGCCGAAAACCTTGTAACGCTTATGGGACTGAAAGTGCCGGTAATATCAGTAATTATAGGAGAAGGCGGAAGCGGCGGAGCATTGGCGCTTGCTGTTGCAGACAGAGTCTGGATGCTTGAAAATGCCGTATATTCGGTTATTTCGCCGGAGGGCTGTGCCGCGATACTTTATAAGGATGCAAAAAGGGCTGCGGATGCTGCTGAAGCTTTAAAAATTACGGCAGAGGATTCTCTCAAAAACGGAATTATCGAAGAGATCATTTCAGAGAAGAATATCGGAGAGCCGGAATTTTATAATGCGCTGAAAAGTAAGCTTGCAAATGAAATAAAGGGCCTTTCAGCATTATCCAAGGAAGAGCTTACAAATAAGCGTTATGAGAGATTCAGGGCTATCGGACGTTTTTGAGTTATAAGGAGTAATATTTAATGGCGGTATATCGCAGATTTTTTGAGGAAATTACCGACGAAAACGGGATGCTTAAGGACATAAAGGTCAGCTGGCCGGAGGATTTTAATTTCAGCTATGATGTAGTAGATGTCATTGCCGATAAACAGCCGGATAAAAAAGCACTTGTCTGGTGCAATACCGAAAAGGAAGAGCATATATTTACATTTGCCGATATTAAAAGAGAAAGCATTAAGGCGGCAAATGTGCTCATTAGTCATGGCATAAAGCGAGGCGACAGAGTGATGCTGGCACTTAAGCGTCATTATGAATACTGGTTCCTTGCAGTTGCGCTGCACAGGATAGGCGCTGTTATGATACCGGTGACGCATATGCTTACCGAAGATGATCTTATATACAGGCTTAAAGCGGCAGACGTTAAGGCCGTGGTGTGTACAGGACAAAACGGCGTACCGGAGAGAGTATTAAAGGCTAAGGAAAGTCTTAAAGCTACCGGCTGTAAGCTTTTTATAGTTAAGGATAAAAAAGAAGGCTTTATCGATTTTACCGGGGAATGCGAAGGTGCTTCGGATCAAATGGAAAGACGAAAAACGCTTGCCGCAGATCCTATGGTGCTTTACTTTACGTCGGGAACCTCCGGTGCTCCGAAAGGAGTTATACATGATTTCACATATCCTCTGGCACATTATGTAACTGCAAGATACTGGCAGCAAAACGAAGAGGATGGGCTGCATTTTACTATATCGGAGACAGGTTGGGCGAAGGCTTCATGGGGAAAGCTTTACGGACAATGGCTGATGGGCTGTGCAGTGCTGGTATATGATTTTGATAATTTTGAGCCTAAGCAGATCGCAGGCGTTATCAATAAATATAAGGTAAGCTCATTTTGCGCACCGCCAACTGTTTACAGATATCTGACAAGAAAAGATGCCGGTGAAATGCCAAGCCTTAAAAGTGCCGGAACGGCAGGTGAATACTTAAGTCCGGAAGTATTTGAAAAATTCAGAGAAAAGACAGGACTTGATATTCATGAGGGCTACGGACAGACGGAAACCACTCTGCTGATGGCTAATTTTGCAGGCATGGAGTCAAAGGACGGATCACTCGGCAGGCCTTCGCCGCTGTATGATATAGTACTTTTAAAAAGAGACGGAAAGCCGGCAGAGGACAATGAAATAGGAGAGATATGCATAAGATCCGATAACGGCAAAAAGCCGCTTGGTGTATTTTCCGGATATCTTGATAATGAGGAAAAATATCGTGAATGCTGGCGAGGCGGAGTATATCATACCGGTGATGCAGCATGGTGTGACAGCGACGGATATTTTTGGTTTCACGGCCGCTTTGATGACATTATAAAGAGCGGAGGCTACCGCATAGGACCTTATGAGGTGGAAAAGGTCATCATAAAACATCCTGCTGTTGCGGAGTGCAGTGTTATAGGAATACCGGATAAGCTCAGAGGTCAGGCTGTTAAGGCCGTAATAGTTCCTGCAGAGGGCTATGAGCCTGAAACGGAGCTTAAAAAGGACATTATTGAATCCTGTAATCTTGAGCTTGCAGAATATAAATGGATCAGATATCTTGAATTTGTAAAAGAGATGCCTAAAACCATCAGCGGCAAAATTAAGAAATCCGTGCTCAGAGCCGACAGCATAAAAAAACAAAATTAAAGTCTCAAAAGATGAAGGGATGTATGCTATACTCATTTAACGAAGATTTGACAGGCGGTGAGGCTTATGGTGGGCGACAGATTTGAACTTTTTGTGATGTCTGTGACGAGGGCATACAAATATATATCACAGATCAAAAAGCATGATAGTGCACATTTTGATATCAAGGGTATACATGTCATGTGTATGATCTTTCTGGGTAAGCACAAGGATGGACTTACAGCTGCCGAGCTTACGGCATTATGCTGTGAGGATAAGGCTGCTATATCAAGAACAGTCGACTCTCTCGCCGAAAAAGGCTATGTTGTATACAGCGAGAGTGATCCCAAGCGCAGATGGCGCTCAAAGATAATGCTGACCGAGGAAGGGCAGAAATTAACGCTCAGGATGAGTGAGCTTATTGAAGATATAGTCAAGACCATCAGTGACGGACTTACGGTTGAGGACGAGCTGAGATTCTACAGGGTTTTCACTCATATCAATGACAAGCTTGCCGATTATTTTGAGGGTGTCGGCGGTAAAAGATCCGTCTGAAGACATTTACAGATATATCTGATAAAGATTCATACCTTAAGGTACAAGTCTTTGTCAGATATTTTTTTACTTCCTTGAAAGCCGGTATTTTAATGTGTATTATATATATAGTTCAGAAAAATAAATGAAAATGATGAGGGTAAACAATGACTGATTTAGAGCTCAAGGAATTAATAGAGAAATACATAGATGAGCACGAAAATGAAATGACAGAAGATGTCATGAAGCTTTGCCGTATCAATTCTGTAAAAACAGAAGAGACAGACGGAAGACCTTACGGAGAGGGCCCTTACAAGGCTCTTATGGCTGCAAAGGAGATCTGCTCAGGCTACGGCTTCAGAACAAAAGAGTATGCAAACCGTGTTATTTCCGCAGATATGAATAAGGGCGAAAAGTGCCTTGATATCCTTGCACATATGGACGTAGTTGCGGCAGGAGACGGCTGGACTGTAACAGAGCCGTTTGAGCCTAAGATTATAGACGGAGCGATATTCGGAAGAGGCTCATCTGATGATAAGGGACCTGCAATGGCAGCGCTTTATGCTATGAGAGCTGTTAAAGAGCTTGGCATTGAGGCAGGCAAAAACTGCAGACTTATTCTTGGTTCCGACGAGGAATGCGGATCATCGGATATTCCTCATTACTATGCAGTGGAGCAGCCTGCACCTATGACCTTCAGCCCTGACGGAGAATTCCCTGTAATAAATATTGAAAAGGGACAGTTCAGAGGAAAGCTCCTGTCATACTTTACGGATAATTCAGGAAAGGCTGATTCTGATCAGGCAGCTAAAGAGCTTGTAAAGTTAGAAAGCGGAGATACCACTAATATAGTTCCGGGAAAGGGCTATGCAATAGTAAGAGGCTTTGATGAGGCCGAGGTGAAAAAGGCAATCGATAATGCCGGAAGCCGTATCAAAGCCGAGTATATGATCGATACAGCCTGCTGTGGTGATGATGCCGAAATGGGCACAGCTGAAAATGATATAAAGATATCTGTAGTAGGTAAGGGTGCTCATGCATCTACACCTCAGGAGGGCGTTAACTCAGGAATAATACTTCTCAATGTGCTTTCTGAGCTTTGCTTTGCAAACAGCGGCATTAACGAAAAAATAGCAGCACTTATTAAGCTGTTCCCTTACGGCGACTTCTACGGTGAGGGCCTTGGTATAGCATTAGAGGATGCCGAGTCAGGAAAGACAACTATTACACCTGATATTTTCATAGCTGATAAAGAGCATATCAGCATTGTTTTCGACTCAAGAACTTCTATACTTGCAGACGAGGACAATACTATATTAAAAGCAGCAAAGCTTATCGAGGAGAACGGATTTACATTTGAATATTCCTTTAAGCAGCCGCATGTCGTAAGCTCAGAGTCCGATTTTGTCAAAACTCTTCTTGCACAGTACGAGCTTGTAACAGGAAAGAAGGGCTCATGCGTTGCACTCGGCGGCGGAACCTATGTTCATGACATTGAAAACGGAGTTGCATTCGGAGCTGTTGCAGAGACAACGGATACACGCATGCACGGACCTAATGAGTTCATGCCTATAAGTGAGCTTAAGGAAGCTGCAGTCATTTATGCTATGTGCATTGCTAAGCTTTGCAGATAAATTAAGCGTAGCAGATAAATTAAGCGTAGCAGAAAAATTAGGCTTAGCAGACGGTTTTTCTAAATACAAAACGGAGGAACGATATGGACAGCAATAAAAAGGCCGAAGTGAACGGACTTTGTATAGCAGGACTCATCTTCGGCATTCTGGCGGTGCTGACCTGCTGGACCGTTATGCTGATACCTTTTAATGCCGGCATGGCGGTAACGCTTTCCTGTCTTTCAAGAGGCTCTTCTAAAATGAACGGCTTATCGGTGCTCAGCATTGTTCTGGCAGGAATAAGCATTCTCATAGGGCTGCTTGTGATTATATTTGTGATAGTTTTCGCTGTCGGAGCTGTTATGCAAATGTGGGAAGAGATAGCTTACGGATTTTATGATGGGACAGGCCTTGATCAGTTTACGCTGTTCTTCACCATCAAAGCCATGCATTAATGTAACGGAAGGATATCATTATGATAAAGGTAAGTGAATGCAAATCACATGCCAGACAGAACCTGCTTGGCAGATACTCGACCGTTATCGGAGCCCAGCTTATAAGTTCATGTTTGACTATATTGGTTTATATGCTTGCGGCTGCTGCGCTTTGTCTTGCACTTTATTACGGCAATGTTATAGGACATGCGTCGTATGATCTGAAAATGGTCATCATCTGCTCTTTATTGTTCACGTTCTTTCTCGCAGGAGGAACTCTGCTGGCTTTGTTTTTCTATTACGGACAGACAAAACTGCTTATAAACATTTTAAGAGGCAGAAAATACAGTGTCGGCAATATCTTTTACGGCTTCAGACACGGTGCAGGAACATGGACGCTGGTGCTCACGGGGCTTGTGAAATATGCTCTTATATATGCCTGCACGCTGCTCACACAGGTGTGGGGAATGCTGTACAGATTTCGTATATTGTTCTTTGACAACGGTTATATTTCCAATGCGGTTTACATTGCGGGAAATATAATACTGTTCCTCATAACGGTATATCTTGCGTGCGCACTGTTCTTATGTGAACTGATCGCAGTAGACAGACCGGAAATAGGAGTTCTCGCTTCACTTAATCTGTCGAGAACTCTGATGAAGGGAAAGAAGCTTAAGGCTTTCTGGTTTATGTATCTGAGCTTTTTGCCGTGGAGCCTGCTTGGTATGATCTGTCAGTTTGCAATGCTGTGGATCACACCGTATATCAGATGCTCTCAGATAGTCTTTTATATGGCAGCTGAGGAGACACTTTGGCAGCTTCCGGGATCTGTTCAGGATGAGATGAACAGAAGAAGAGCTGCAGCGGCAGTGACCGAGGCAGAATTCAGAACAGATGACATTGAGACCGAAACAAAAGATATTGAGACTGAAACAAGTGTTTCGGAATCTGAAGTAAATGATACAGAGACGCAAACAAGTGTTTTGGAATCTGAAGCAAATGATACAGAGACTCAAATTAATGCTCAATCGCCAACAGAAAATTCAGAAGAAGATAACACAGTAACCGAAAGTTCAGATATCACAGATAAAGGAGAAAACGTATGAAATGCCCGTTTTGCGGATCGGATGATACAAGAGTTATTGATTCAAGACCGGCCGATGATAATACATCAATAAGACGCAGACGTCAGTGTGAAGCCTGCTTTAAGCGTTTTACTACCTATGAAAAGCTTGAGACGATGCCGCTCATGGTCATAAAAAAGGATAACAGCAGAGAATCCTATGACCGCTCTAAGATAGAAAGCGGCATAGTTCGTTCCTGCCATAAAAGACCTGTTTCCACAGATCAGATCTCAGCAATGATAGATGACATTGAAAACGAGATCTTTGCCTTAGGTGAAAAGGAAATACCTACATCTGTAATAGGTGAGAAGGTCATGAAGAAGCTCAAGGATGTCGACGAGGTTGCCTATGTAAGGTTCGCAAGCGTTTACAGAGAATTCAAGGATGTAAATACCTTCATTGATGAGATCGGAAAGCTGCTGAAGACTGATAAGGCAGCAGGAAGAAAAACAAGTGATGCCGCAGGCGGAAAGAAGGCGGAGGCTTGAGGATTTATCCGGATGAGTATGTAAAAAGTATCGGGGACTATGACTTTAAGGAAGCCTACAATAAAGGCAAAAGGTCGATACTTTTTGACATTGATAATACAATAGTGCCTCATGGCGCGCCGGCGGATGATAAGGCGAAGGAACTGTTTGACAGCTTAAAGAGTATGGGTTTTAAGCTCTGCGCAGTGTCAAACAACAAGGAACCGAGAGTGAGATCCTTTTGCGAAAGCGTCAAGGTCCCTTATGTCTATAAGGCAGGAAAGCCAAAAAAAGACGGCTATGAGAGAGCAATGTCACTTTGCGGATCTGATAAAAGCAGTACTCTGTTTTTCGGAGATCAGATATTTACAGATATTATAGGAGCCAAAAGGGCAGGCATACACAGCATTTTGGTTCGTCCTATAGACCGCAAAACCGACGAAATTCAGATAAAACTCAAGAGAATATTGGAAAAACCTATTATTATCAAGTTCTTTAAGGATAAAGAACTTGCATTTGACGAGTATTTTAGCTAAAATATATTAGTCATTTTTATAATAATTACCTGTTGGCCGGTTGTATAGGGCGGCAGGAGAAAAAGGCAATATATAATTCGGAGGAAAAATAAATGATTTCAGCAGGTGATTTCAGAAATGGTGTAACAGTCGAGATCGACGGACAGGTACTTCAGATCGTTGAGTTCCAGCATGTTAAGCCGGGTAAGGGAGCAGCATTCGTAAGAACAAAGCTTAAGAATGTTATCTCAGGCGGTGTTGTAGAGAAGACCTTCAGACCTACAGAGAAGTTCCCAAGTGCACGTATCGACAGAGTTGATATGCAGTATCTTTACAATGACGGAAGCTATAACTTCATGAACGTTGAGACCTATGATCAGATCTCACTTCCTGAGGACGTTGTAGGAGATGCTATGAAGTTCGTTAAGGAGAACGATATCTGCAAGATCTGCTCATACAAGGGAAGCGTATTTTCAGTAGAGCCTCCTATGTTCGTAGAGCTTGAGATCACAGATACAGAGCCTGGATTCAAGGGAGATACAGCTACAGGTGCTACAAAGCCTGCTATCGTTGAGACAGGTGCACAGGTTGCAGTTCCGCTTTTCGTTAACATCGGAGACAAGATCCAGATCGATACACGTACAGCTGAGTACTTAAAGAGAGTATAATTATAGGGATCAAGATGACCAATACAATCGATTTACTTAATGCAATACTTGAGGATGCATTTATAAAAGCCGGCTTTGGGGCCGGCTTTGGTCGTGTTAATGTAAGTAACCGACCTGACCTTTGCGAGTACCAGTGCAACAGTGCAATGGTACTTGCTAAAAAGGAGCATAAAAAGCCTATAGATATCGCCAATGCGGTAGCTGATATACTTAAAGACAATAAGGCATTCTCAAAGGCAGAGGCCTGCATGCCTGGCTTTATTAACTTAGATATGTCGGATGAGTTTATAGCATCCTATATTTTTGACATGCAAGAGGATCCTGACGCAGGACTTATAAAGGATCCTGATAAGAAAAAGATCATAGTTGACTACGGCGGAGCCAATGTTGCAAAGCCGCTTCATGTCGGACATCTTCGTTCAGCCGTTATCGGTGAAGCCTTAAAGCGTATCGGTGCCAAGATGGGCAACGAAATGATCGGAGACGTTCATTTAGGAGATTGGGGACTGCAGATGGGTCTCATCATTGAGGAGCTCAAGGACAGAAACCAGAAGGAATTCGGCATCGCAGACCTTGAAGAGATATATCCGGCAGCCTCTAAGAAATCAAAGGAAACAGAGGCGGACGGCAAGACACTCACACCGGCTGCAGCAGAATTTAAAAAGAGAGCTCTTAATGCTACATCACTGCTTCAGAGCGGAGACCCTGAATGCATGGCTGTCTGGAAGAGAATAATGGAGCTTTCACTTGCTGATCTTAAGAAGAACTATGATTCGCTCGATGTTCATTTTGAGCTTTGGAAGGGTGAGTCAGATGCTCAGAAGTATATTCCTGATATGCTTTCAGACTTCGAGAAGAAGGGCATAGCATATGAGTCACAGGGAGCGCTGGTAGTAGATGTTCAGGAGGAAAGCGACACTAAGGAAATACCTCCATGCATAGTAAGAAAGAGTGACGGTTCTGCACTTTATGCTACTACAGACCTTGCTACACTTGTTGAAAGAGAGCTTTTATATAAGCCTGATGCCTATATCTACATAGCGGACCAGAGACAGAGTCTGCATTATCTGAGCTTTTTCAGAGTGGCAAGGAAGGCAGGCATTGTAAGACCTGAGGAAACTCTTGATTTCCTCGGCTTCGGTACAATGAACGGCAAGGACGGAAAGCCGTTCAAGACAAGAGCCGGCGGAGTCATGAGACTTGAGATATTGGTAAAGGATATCTCAGATGCCGTTTACGAAAAGATAAGAGCCACAAGAAACGATGATGAAATATCAGAGGATGAGGCAAGAGAGATCGCAAAGACTGTAGGACTTGCGGCGCTTAAATACGGAGATCTTTCAAACCAGGCTTCAAAGGACTATATCTTTGATATGGAGCGCTTTACAAGCTTTGAAGGAAATACCGGACCTTACATTCTTTATACAATAGTTCGTATCGGCAGCATTCTGAGAAAATATGCAGAGACAGAAGGCATAACAGCTGACGAAAACTTAGTTGTTGCTTCTGCGGAGCTTATCACAAAGGCAGTTGCCGCCTCTAAGGATGCAAGAGCACTTGCACTTGTGCTTATGCGCTACAATGAAGCAGCAAGACAGGCCTGGACACAGCTGGCACCGCATAAGCTTTGTCAGTACATCTACGAACTGTCAAATGCTTTCAACAGCTTCTATCATAATGTAAAAATCCTTTCGGAAGAAAATGCCGAGCTTAAGAAAGCATATATCGCTTTGCTTGAGCTTACACGCAGAGTACTTTCCGACAGCATAAATATGCTCGGCTTCAGCGCACCTGAAAAAATGTAAAAATACGACTTTAAGACAGATGGACTTCAGTATTTAATGATAAATAGCGGGGTTCATCTGTCTGACGGTTAAATAAACATAGACTGAGCAGGAAATTCCTGATTGCAAATGGTATAAATACTTATGGAATTTGAAAATATAATCGCAGAACTTAATGACGGTATTGAATACATTACACTCAATCGCCCTCAGGTATTAAATGCTCTCAACATAGACACTGTGTCAGAATTAAGAGATGCTATAGAGTACGCCTACAGAGATGATGAGGTAAAGGTCGTAATTATTACAGGAGCAGGCGGCAGGGCATTTGCAGCAGGAGCGGATATTGCAGAGATGCATGCACTCACACCTCAGGGCGGCCGTGAGATGATAGCAAACGGTCAGGCACTTATGTGCGAGATAGAAAAACTTCCGAAGCCTGTTATAGCCGCACTTGACGGTTATGTTATTGGCGGAGGACTTGAGCTTGCATTGGCCTGCGACATTCGTATCGCAAGCAAAAAGACACAGTTTGCGTTTCCTGAGCCATCTCTCGGAATAATACCGGGCTACGGCGGTTCGCAGCGACTCGGAAGAGTTATAGGCTTCGGAGCTGCCAAATATTACTGTATGACAGAAGAAAGAATTGATGTTCAGCGTGCTTATGAGCTTGGCCTTGTAGGAAAGATATGTTCTGATGAAGTTCCTGTGCTTGAAGAAGCCAACAGAATAGCTGCAGGACTTAAGGAACGCTGTCCGGAAGCACTTGCTGCAATAAAGGCAGTTATGCGTGAAGGACAAAACGCCGATATAGATACGGCTTTAGATATAGAAAAAAAAGCTTTTGATAAGCTTTTTTCATCATCCGCAAGAACAGAACGCATGGGTCTGTTCCTGGAAAAGCAGAAGAATAAGAAAAAGAAAAGTTAATTTTAGAACGGAAGGAATAAGCAATGATATCAACCTCACATCTGACATTCCGTGTCGGGAAAAAGGCTTTATTTGAAGATGTTACCATCAAATTCACAGAAGGCAACTGCTATGGACTTATCGGTGCAAACGGTGCCGGTAAATCTACGTTTCTGAAGATACTTTCAGGACAGCTGGAACCTACCAACGGAGAGGTAGTCATTTCCAAGGATCAGAGACTGTCATTCCTTGAGCAGGATCATTTCAAATATGATGAGTTTACTGTTCTTGATACTGTTATAATGGGAAACAAGCGTCTTTATGACATTATGAAGGAAAAAGAGGCTATATACATGAAGCCTGATTTTTCTGATGAGGACGGTATAAAGGCTGCAGAGCTTGAAGGTGAGTTTGCTGAGATGAACGGCTGGGATGCCGAGACAGATGCGGCTACACTTCTTTCAGGTCTCGGAGTAGAGGTTAGTGAGCATTACAAGCTTATGAGCGAGCTTCCGAGCCCTATAAAGGTCAAGGTACTTCTTGCAAAGGCGTTATTCGGTAATCCGGATATCCTTCTTCTTGACGAGCCTACCAACCATCTTGATCTTGATGCAATTGCATGGCTTGAGGAGTTCCTGATCAACTTTGAAAATACTATTATAACTGTTTCCCATGACAGATATTTCCTTAATAAGGTTTGTACTGCTATTGCTGATATTGACTACGGAAAGATACAGCTTTATGCCGGAAACTATGATTTCTGGGTTGAGTCATCACAGCTTATGATCAAGCAGATGAAGGAAGCCAACCGTAAGAAGGAAGAGCAGATAAAGGAATTAAAGGAATTCATTGCTCGATTTGCTGCTAATGCTTCCAAGTCAAAGCAGGCAACATCCCGTAAGAAGGCTCTTGAGAAGATTGAGCTTGAGGAGATGAGACCTTCAAGCAGAAAATATCCTTATATAGATTTCAAGCCTGACAGAAGCATCGGAAATGATGTACTTACGGTCGAGAACCTTTCAAAGACTATTGACGGTGTCAAGGTGCTTGACAACATAAGCTTTATGATAGGAAGAGAAGATAAGGTAGCCTTTGTAGGACCGAATGAGCTTGCAAAGACCACACTTTTCCGTATCCTTACCGGAGAGCTTAAGCCTGACAGCGGAGATTATAAGTGGGGAGTGACTACTACTCAGGCATATTTCCCTAAGGACAGCACTAAGGAATTTGATTCAGAGGATACCATTTATGACTGGCTCATGCAGTACAGCCCGGAGAAGGATGTGACATATGTCAGAGGCTTCCTTGGAAGAATGCTGTTTGGCGGTGATGACGGAATGAAGAGAGTAAATGTCCTTTCAGGAGGAGAAAAGGTACGCTGTCTGCTTTCAAAGATGATGATAAGCGGATCAAACGTACTGATCCTCGATGAGCCTACAGACCATCTCGATATGGAATCTATATCAGCACTTAATAATGCACTTATCAGATTCCCGGGAGTTATCATTTTCTCATCAAGAGACCATCAGGTTACAGAGACTACAGCAAACCGCATCATGGAGATCCGTGACGGTAAGCTCATCGATAAGATGACTACATATGATGAGTATCTTGCAGCCGATGAGGGAGCAAGAAAGAGCTTCACCTTCACGCTTACAGGCGATGATGCCGGAGACAACTGATAACAAGAATAATATCAGAATAAAAGACAAGAATAAAAGACGACTGCATAGGAGCGAAATGGCTTCTGTGCGGTCGTTTTTGCCATACTGCTTTCATCATTTATCAAAAACAACTTAAAACCGCGAATAAGCCTTATATACTTAGCTAATTCGCGGTTCAAAACAACACTTTTTGTCCTATATCCCGCGCATCATTTAGACAAAAAAAGAACTGACCAAAAGTCAGTTCTATAGAGCAGCGCTACAAGGATTCGAACCTTGAAATGACGGAGTCAGAGTCCGTTGCCTTACCATTTGGCGATAGCGCTAAAATCAAATGCGAAACTTATTATATCATAATAATTATTAAATGCAAGCAATTTTCTTAAAAAAATTAATATTAATTTGACCTTAATTTGACAGGCCTTTGCCGTAAATTCGAGGCATAAATTAAGCCTAAATAATGTTTAATTGAGTAAAAAATAAGTGCAGCAGCCATGAATAAGGCGATTTGTTGAAAAAACAATTTAATAGTGGTATTATACATTGATTAGTGCACTGTTTTTGTGTGCTTAGTGGAGCTTTAAAGTCTGGAGAGTAGAAGTAATATGGAAAAACGTTACATTCTGTTTGATTTGGACGGAACCCTTACAGATTCCTATGAGGGTATTATAAACGCATTTATTTATGCATTAGACAAGATGGGAATCGAGCCTAAGGAGGACACGTTCAGAAAATGTATCGGGCCGCCGGTCACTGAATCACTTCGTGCATTTTACGGCATGAGTGAAGAGGAAGCAGACCGCGGAATAAAACTGTTTAGAGAATATTATACGGATAAGGGTATATTTGAAAATGTTCCTTATCCTGATATTGAGACTATGCTTAAGACACTGACAGCACACGGCAAAAAGCTTATGGTGGCTACGGCAAAGCCTGAGTTTATGGCTGAAAGAGTACTTGAACATTTCGGCTTGTCGGAATATTTCTGCTTTGTTGCAGGAGTAACATCCGATAAGGCAGCACCGCCTAATGATCCTAAGCTTAGGAGCACAAAGGAGGATGTAATAAACTATATCCTCAGGACAAATGACATTTTCGATCCGGAAAATGCCGTAATGGTCGGTGACAGAGGCAGTGATATGAGAGCCGCTAAGAAATTCGGTCTGCAGACTGTCGGCGCAGCATACGGCTACGGCAGTGTGGAAGAGCTTACAGAGGCAGGAGCCGACAGCATAGCTCATGATCCTATGCAGCTTGTTGAAATAATAGTGCAAAGCTGAGGTATTAATAAAATGATCAGATTAAATAATGACTACAATAAAGGCGCACATCCTTCTATAATAGAGGCATTGGCCGCACATAATGACGAGAGCTATGCCGGATACGGCCTTGATGAGATGAGCGAAAAAGCCGCGGCAGAGATCAAAAAATATCTTGGCAGAGATGATGCAGATATACATTTTCTTGTGGGCGGAACACAGGCCAATTACACGGTCATAGCGTCTGCTTTAAGACCTTATGAAAGTGTACTGAGTGCTGACAGCGGACATATCAATGTCCATGAGACAGGAGCTGTAGAGCATATAGGCCACAAGGTTGAGGCTCTTAAGAATAAGGACGGAAAAATAACTGCTGCACAGATAAGAGAGGCGGCAGAGACTTTTAGGACAAGCACTGTTCCTGAGCATATTACAGAGCCTAAGATGGTTTATATCTCATTTCCTACCGAATACGGAACTGTTTACAGAAAGGATGAGCTTGAGGATATAAGCAGAGTTTGCAGAGAATACGGACTCTATCTTTTTATTGACGGAGCAAGACTCGGATACGGACTTGCCGCTGACGGAGGAAATGTTACACTTAAGGACATTGCAAGGCTTGCGGATGTATTCTATATAGGCGGAACAAAGTGCGGAGCTATGTTCGGAGAAGCGGTTGTCATCTGCAATGATGAGCTTAAGAAGCATTTCAGAAGCAGCATAAAGCAGAACGGCGGCATGCTTGCAAAGGGATGGCTTACAGGGCTTCAGTTCTATACCTTATTTAAGGACGGACTCTATTTTGAAATAACCAAAAAAGCTGTTCAGCAGGCTATGCAGATAAAGCATGCTTTTGCTGATGCCGGAATACCTTCATATATTTCAAGCCCGACAAATCAGCAGTTTGTTCTTCTTACAAACGAGCAGATGGAGAAGCTTTCCGAAAAATACATTTATGAATTCGAGTTCAGATCCGGAATAGATTATGCCTGCGTTAGATTCTGCACAAGCTGGGCAACAAAGGACGAGGAGATAGATGAGCTTATTGCCGACATTCATGCTCTTTAATGAAAATATGTAAAATATATTTAATTGTAAATATACAATTAAAATCAGTTGACAATACTGCAAATAAGTATATAATCGAGGATGTCCGTATTGGAAGATCAAGCGGATAAATGAGTTATTTAAGGAGCAGTATATGTCAGAAAATGTTAATGCAGCTGCAGCAAACATGCAGGATAAAGAATTAAATAAAAAAGGCTTAGCCATACTCGATATGTGCTATATAGCTATATTTTCAGCAATAATAGCTGTGCTTGCGCAGATATCAGTACCTATGGTAAGCGGTGTACCTGTAACGCTGCAGACTCTTGCTGTAGCACTTGCAGGAATAGTGCTCGGAGGAAAAAGGGGAGCACTTGCAGCAATTGTTTACCTGATACTGGGGGCAGTCGGACTGCCTGTATTTGCAGGACTTAAGGGCGGCATAGGTGTTCTTTTCGGAATGACAGGAGGCTTTATAATATCATTTCCTCTTTTAGCTTTTGCAGCAGGAATAGCCGCTGATGCCGCAGCCGGAAAGGAAACATTATCAAGGATCTTTATTATTGCAGCCGGTATTGCAATTGGAGCTGTGCTTAATTATGCGGTCGGAACAGTGTGGTTTGCTGCTGTTTCCGGAAGCAGCATAGCAACAGGAATAGCTGCATGCGTTGCACCGTTTGTTGTTAATGACATCATTAAGTTTATTCTGGCTTACTGGTTAGGTATGATACTTAAAAAGGCACTTATCAAGGCAGGTCTTTTGAAATAATCAAACATAACAATGATTATGACCCGGGTTCATTGGCTATACAATGGTTCCGGGTCTTTTGATATAATGAAGGCAGCATAACATTTAAAATAAAAAAGCATTTTAATAATGCTAATACATGCAGATACATTTTTATGAAGGTCGGGTAATAATATGAGTACAAAGGATAATATATACAGAATACTGAAGAATGCTGACGGATATGTATCGGGTGAAGCCATAAGCTCTGAGCTTGGTGTCAGCAGGGCGGCGGTAAATGCTGCTGTTAAAAGTCTGAGACTTGACGGCTGTGACATAGGCTCCGTTACCAACCGAGGTTATATACTTAATTATTCACCGGACATTCTTAACGAGACGGCTGTAGGCGCCTATGTTGATCCTGAAAGAATGAAAAGAGTCATTGTTATGGACAGCGTTGATTCAACTAACAGTGAGCTTATAAGACTTGCTATGAAGGGTGCACCGGATGGGCAGGTCGTGGCCGCTGATGAGCAGACAGGAGGAAAGGGAAGGAAGGGCAGAGGCTTCAGCTCTCCTAAAGGAAGCGGCATTTATTTTTCATATCTTTTCAGACCGTCTGAGGATATGAAGGAGCATATAGAAAGGTCCGAGAGCGGGCTTATCTGGGCAAGCCTTACATCCTGGACAGCTGTGGCTGCAGCGGATGCCGTAGAGAAGGTGTGCGGCATAAGACCCGGCATAAAATGGGTAAATGATCTGTATATTAACGGAAGAAAGATTTCCGGCATACTCACACAGATGAATACAGCCGCAGAAAGCAGAGATATAGAAACTATCGTTATAGGCATTGGCATTAATGTTAAAGAACGCTATGAGGACTTCGATGAGGAAATAAGAGACAAAGCCGGATCTATTCTTTCTGAGACAGGAGCAGATATTGACAGAGCAAAGCTCTGCGCCGAGCTGATAGCAAGCTTTGATAAAATGATAGCGGACTGGCCTATGGAAAAGGAGGCATACAGAAACAGATATATAGCCGACAGCATTCTCATAGGAAGAGCTATCAAGGCAGTAATGCCGGGAAAAACCATCGAGGCCAAAGCAATAGGAATAGACGAGGACTTCGGACTCATAATAGAGACAGCTGACGGAAATACAGAGCATGTTATCAGCGGAGATGTTTCGATTAGATTATGAAATCATTAAACTACTTGCATAAAAAAACTAAAAGCATACAATGATACCATGTAAGCTTTAGGGACGATATCGGAGGAGCTATGAACGCAGTTGTAGTAGGATGCGGAAAAGTCGGCAGTGAGCTGGCAAGGACCCTTGTAAATGACGGACATAATGTTTCCGTTATAGATAATCAGCAAAAATGTCTTGATGAGGTTTCGGGAGATCTGGATGTTATGGCCTATCTTGGCAACGGATCGGATCTTGCCGTGCTGAAGGAGGCAGGAATAGAGGATGCGGATATATTTATTGCCGTAAGTACTTCCGATGAACTGAATCTTCTGACCTGCCTTATGGCAAAGGAAGAGACAAGATGTGAGACTATAGCCAGAGTAAGAAATCCGCTCTATTCAAGAGAAGTTGACTTCTTTAAGGCAAGGCTCGGTCTTTCAAAGATCATAAATCCTGAGCATCTTGCTGCTACGGAAATATGCAATCTGCTGCAGTTTCCTGCACTCAGCCGTATAGATTTTTTTGAAGGCAGCGATGTAGCAATCGCTACGCTTACCGTTAAAAGAGAATTTAAATTTGTAGGAAAGAGCCTTGAACATATCATGAAGGAGGAGCCTGCTCTTAAGGCACTGGTATGTGCTGTTGTAAGAAACGGTGAAAGCATTATCCCTCGAGGAAACTTTATCATTGAAGCGGGTGATGTGGTCACTATCGTTGCAACAAGAACAGATATGCGTAAGTTCCTTAAGGCTGAAAATGTACACAGCACTCCGGCTGAGAATGTTCTTATCGTAGGTGCAGGTACTATTACCTATTATCTTGTGCAGGAGCTTCTGGAAAAGGGAAAGAGAGTCCGTGTGATCGAGATGGATGAGAATAAGTGCAACCGCTTTTCAGAGGCATTTCCTAATGCGGATATAATAAGAGGAGACGGCACAGACAGAAAGTTCCTTATGAGACAGGGACTTAAATCAGCTGACGCATTCATACCGCTTACAGGTATTGATGAGGAGAATCTTGTCATAGCTACCTATGCCAAGAGCTACTCCAATGCAAAGGTTATAACAAAGGTCAGCCGTACCGACATGAGCGATCTTATAAAAACGCTGAACATTGACTCTGTAGTATTCCCTAAGCTTATCTGTGCAGATATAATTGCGCAGTATGTAAGGGCAAAGGAGGCCGGAGCCGGCGGAGATGTTGCTACGCTGTTCAGATACCTCGACGATACACTTGAGATATTAGAGTTTAAGGCAGCTGCAGAAAGCCTCGTAACCAATATTCCTGTAAAGGAAATGAAACTCAAAAAGAGTCTTATACTTGCCGGCATTACACATGATGGCAGGTATTATGTCCCTACCGGAGAAAGCGTCATAAAGGACGGAGATTCGGTTATTGTTGTAACTACGCTTAAAGGCATTACCAGCCTTAATAATATTCTTGATAGGACTTTGTAAATGAATCCACGTTTGATAGGAAAAATTATAGGAGGAGCACTGGAAGCAGAAGCAGGGTTTATGCTTTTACCGATAGCCTGCGCCTATTGCTATTCCGAAAGCATGAAGCCGTTCCTGATACCTATGGCGGTCGCAGCCGGACTCGGATTTTTTCTGATAAAATTTTCTGATCATGATCAGGATCTTGTATCAAAGGAAGGCTTTATGTCTACAGGCCTTACATGGATAGCACTGTCACTTGTCGGAATGCTTCCGTTTATAATATCCGGAGCCATTACAAATCCGGTTGAGGCGTTTTTTGAGACAGTTTCAGGCTTTACTACTACAGGTGCTACCATACTTACTGATGTTGAGGCTGTTCCTCACAGCGTTTTGATGTGGAGAAGCTTTCTGCACTGGATAGGCGGTATGGGAATACTTGTATTCATGGCGGCCATAATGCACTTTGCAAGCGGCTCACAGATAAATCTTGTTAAAGCCGAAAGTACCGGACCGATAGTATCGAAATTAGTGCCGAAAGCCGGCGGAACAGCCAAGGTGCTTTATGCCATATATACATTTATGACAGCTATTGTACTTACAATATTGCTGTTATTAAGGATGCCGTTATTTGATGCTATATGTCTTACCTTCGGAGCTGCCGGAACCGGAGGCTTCGGAGTGCTTAACGACAGTGTGGCCTCTTATACGATAGCGCAGCAGGCAGTGCTTAACATTGCTTCAATAAGCTTCGGTGTAAGCTTTACGATTTATTTCCTGATACTTGTAGGAAAACCGCTCACAGCCTTTAAGAATGAGGAGCTTAGAGCGTACCTTATCATTATAATTACGGCCTCTCTGCTCATAACGATCGACCTTATACATCAGAGCGGCATAGCTGAAACCGGAAATCCGCTGATGGTATTCCACAGAGCCTCATTTGCAGTGGGTAATATTATTACCACAACAGGCTCTGCTATAGAGGACTGTAATGTATGGCCTAAGTTTTCTCAGGGCATACTTATGCTGCTGATGATATGCGGAGCATGTGCAGGTTCTACGGGAGGCGGCTTTAAGGTCTCAAGAATTATTATAATGCTTAAGGCCTTTAACAAAGAAATGGCTGTACATCTGAGACCGGAGATCGTCAAAAAAATACATATGGACGGCAAGCCTGTCAATGATACTGTTATAAGAAATATCGGCACCTATTGCTTCTTAGGCTGCTTTATTATGGTGATTTCGATACTTTTGGTATCACTTGACGGTAAGGACTGGATAGATACGATATCGGCTGTTCTGGCGACCTTCAATAACGTAGGACCGGGCTTCGGAATAAACGGAACTATGGGAAATTATCATGAGTATTCGACATTCAGCAAGATCGTGTTAAGTGCGGATATGCTTATCGGAAGACTCGAGATCTATCCTATACTTGCATTATTCAAAAGAGATACCTGGAGAAAATTCTGATTTAGTTATATACAGATGGAGAAAAGCATGCAAAAACCTAAGATCGAGGCTTGCATATTTGACCTTGACGGAACACTTTTAGATACACTTACTTCGCTCTGGTACTGTGCCAATCGTTCCCTTAAAAGAGAAGGACTTATGGAGCTTCCAAAGGACAAGTTCAGATACTATGTCGGAGACGGGGCACTGACTCAGGTTGAAAGATATCTTAAGGATACAAAAGTAGTCGGTTTTGAAAATGACTCTGATATGACAGAAGAAGGCTTAAAAGGAAGCCGTAATAAGGCCGGCATGAATGAAAACTGTGCTAAGGGAAGGATCGGAGCCTTCGGCATACCTGATCCTCATGATCCTGATAATTTAAGCTATTATTTTGACAGCTATATGAGAGAGCTTAATGTTTATGCCGATTATGAGGTAAGACCGTATGACGGAATACCTGATGTGCTTAAAGCAATGAAAAAGGCCGGACTTAAGATCGCTGTTTTTTCAAATAAGCCTGACGAAGCCACGCAAAAGGTGATACATAAGCATTTCGGTGACTGCTTTGATTTTGTTCTTGGCAAAAAAGACGAAAATCCCAAAAAGCCTGATCCTAAAGGGGCACTCATGATAGCTGAGCACTTTGGTATTGCGCCTCAAAACATAATGTATATGGGCGATACCGATACTGATATGCAGACCGGAAAAAATGCCGGCATGTTTACTATCGGAGTGCTTTGGGGCTTCAGGGAAAGAGAGGAGCTTGAAAGAAATCATGCCGATGCGATCGCCGGGGATCCGTTAGAGCTCCTTAAATTTATAGAGTAATAAAAGATAATATATTTAAGCTGTGAGCTTTGTATGTCTGTGAGGTTTTAGATATCGCACAAATACAAATTCACAGCTTTTTTAATGGTTACAACAAAAACGTTCTGTTTTATATATTAGAAAAATATATATCATTGTTATAATATTTTTAAAAATAAATAACTATGAGTTATATAAGACAACATTTTACATTAAAAACGCCGAAATTCGGAATAACAGTTGTAATTTCAAAAAAGATAGCTATAATAAAGAAAAAATATATTTACTTTTCAAATAGGAGAGCGATGTGAACTTTTCACTTCTCAACAACAGCATAGTCATTATTAGCATTATTAGCCTCGTCGTGATTATTAAAACTGAGTTTAATAATGTTTTTGGTTATGCGCAGAGTTGATACCTGCCGAAGGTAGATATTAAAGTATTCATAGTAGATGTAATCTAAGCTCGTGACCAACACTCACGGGCTTTTTCTATTATAATAACGAAATTCAAGTTAAAATAAGCAGAACGGGTCCGGCTGAGAGGGCGGCAGGATAAAGCATCAGAAGTTTAGTGTAGAGGGGGTTAATATGCCAAGTATGACAGGCTCACAGATTCTTATACAGAGTCTTATCAATGAAGGTGTAGATCAGGTATTCGGTTATGCCGGTGCTACTATCTGCTCGCTTATGGATGAAATGAAGCAGGCATCAGACAAGATTAATTATACATTGGTTCGTCAGGAGCAAAACGCGGGACATATGGCATCAGGGTATGCAAGAGTTACCGGAAAAACAGGCGTTTGTACAGTAACAAGCGGTCCGGGTGCAACTAATCTTATTACAGGTATTGCAACGGCATATATGGATTCCATACCTATGGTTGCAATTACCGGACAGGTACCGTCACATCTTCTCGGAAGAGATATTTTCCAGGAGGTAGATATCATCGGAGCTGTTACACCGTTTATAAAGCACAGCTATCTGGTTAAAAATGCCGCTGAGCTTCCGAAGATAGTTAAGGATGCATTTTACATAGCTTCTACAGGAAGACCGGGACCTGTGCTTATAGATTTTCCTCAGAATATTCAGTCACAGGTAGTAAATGATCCGGTATTTCCTGAGCAGGTTCGAATCAGAGGCTACAACCCGAGTATTAAGGGCAACAGCAAGCAGCTTAATCATGTAATTAAGGCTATAGAAGGAGCAAAGAAGCCTATTATATGTGCCGGCGGAGGCGTATTCTTAGCCCATGCCGAGAAAGAGCTTTATGACTTTGCACATACAATGAATATTCCGGTAGTAACCACCATGATGGGACTTTCCCTTCTTGACACTGACGATCCTCTCAATATGGGAATGATAGGACGTTTTGGAAACCGTTCGGCAAATAAGGCTATGGTTAAATCCGATCTGATGATAATGATAGGAATGCGAGTTGCAGACAGAGCTATCATGGAGCCGGATGAGGTCAAAAAGAGAATGATGACCATCCATATCGATGTTGACTCAGCAGAGATAGGCAAGAATATGGAGGCAAATATTCCTCTTGTAGGAAATGCCAAGATCATACTGGAGGAGCTTAAGGAACGCTGCAAGCCTCTTGATACTGAAGAATGGAGAGAATTCCTTAAGGATTACAGACATGAAGAGCTTACGAGAGATTTCCCTGAGCATCCCGGAATTTCACCTCAGAGATTTATGCGTGCTCTCGGCAGACAGCTTGATGATAATGCAGTAGTTTGTGCCGATGTAGGACAAAACCAGATATGGGCGTGCCAGCACCTCTACATGCACGGAATAAGATTCCTTACCTCAGGCGGACTCGGAACTATGGGTTATTCCCTTCCGGCTGCCATAGGTGTACAGACTGTACAGCCTGAGCGTCAGACGGTAGTCATTAACGGAGACGGCTCCTTCCAGATGAGCATGAATGAGCTGGCAGCAGTCAAAGCAGGAAAGCTCAATGTTAAGATAGTTATAATCAGAAACCATGTGCTCGGACTGGTACACCAGAGTCAGGTGCTTCCGCCGTTCCATGGAGCTTACGGAGTCGACCTTGACGGAGATCCGGATTTTCATACATTGGTATCTGCTTACGGAATACCGAGCATGGAGCTTTCGGATGAAAATGAAATGGAATCAGCTATAAAAGAATTCCTCGGAACAAAGGGCTCATGCGTTCTTATGGTAAACGTTGATCCTATGTGCTCTACTACAGAATAAGGAGGGGAAAATGAAACAGACGATATCCGTACTGGTTGAAAACCAGGCAGGCGTACTTAATAAAATAACAAGCCTCTTCTCTAAGAGAGCCTTCAATATTGACTCACTTGCTGTGGGAGTTACAGATGATCCTACATTATCGCGAATTACTATTATAGTTGACAGCGGAAACAGCGTTGTTGAGCAGGTTGAAAAACAGCTTAATAAGCTGGTGGACGTAGTCAAGGTCAGGACCTTAAGTGAGCATGCGATGATCGGAAGAGAGCTGCTGCTCATAAAGGTCAGTGCAACCACATCAACAAGACCTGACATTATGACAATGTGTCAGATATGCGGGGCAAAGGTCGTTGATATAACACCAAGCACTGTGACAATGGAGATAGCCAACACTCCGGAAATTATAACATCCTTTGAAGAAATGATGAGACCGTACGGGATAATGGAGACCGCACGCACCGGAATGATAGCACTTCAAAAAGGGGCAAACAAAATATAAAAACAAACAGAGGGTATTGATTTGAAGGTAACAGCAACTAAGGCAATAATGGAATGTCTTCTTGAGCAGGATGTCGATACAGTGTTCGGCTATCCAGGAGGCACGATACTAAATGTCTACGATGAATTATACAGATATAAGGATAAGATAAATCATATACTTACAGCACATGAGCAGGGTGCTGCACATGCGGCTGACGGCTATGCAAGAGCAACCGGAAAGGTCGGAGTATGCTTTGCAACCTCAGGACCGGGAGCGACCAATCTTACTACAGGAATTGCCACGGCATACCTTGATTCTTCTCCGGTGGTATTCATTACCTGCAATGTAGGAGAGACGCTTTTAGGTAAGGATGCCTTTCAGGAGGTAGATATCACAGGAATAGCAATGCCTATAACAAAGGCAACATTCCTTGTAAGAGAGGCAAGTCAGATACCGGATGTTATGAGACAGGCATTTGCAATAGCAGCCTGCGGAAGACCGGGACCTGTGCTTATAGACTTCCTTAAGAATGTGACCAATCCGGATCAGCTGGTAGACTATGAGTTCATTCCGTATAAGGAAAATCGCAGCTGTGAGGCTATTAAAAAGCTCAATTTCTCACATGATCTTTCATCACCTGAGGTCAATCAGGAAGATGTAGACAAGCTTGTTGAGATGATATCTGAATCAGAGAGACCTTTTATAGTTTGCGGCGGAGGCGTAGTAAGAGGAAGAGCACATAAGGAATTCAGAGAATTTGCCGAAAAGCTGGATGCACCGGTTGCCATAACGGTTATGGGCGGCGGCGGCTTCCCGGGAGATCACGAGCTGACCTCAGGCATGATAGGAATGCACGGCTCAACGGCTTCCAATACAGCCTGCAGCAAATGCGATCTGCTTATAGCAGTCGGATGCAGATTTTCAGACAGAGTTGCCTTAAATCCTAATACATTTGCAGCTCAGGCAAAGATAGTCCAGATCGATATAGACAGAGCCGAGATCGATAAGAATGTTCTGACAGATCACCATATAATAGGCTCTGCTAAAAAGGTACTGGAGATGCTTGATGCCAAGCTTCCGCAGTATCATCATCCGGAATGGAAGAAGGAGATCCTTCCGCTCAGAGAACCGTCTGAGGCACCGGATCTCGGAAGATTTACTCCGCAGCAGATAATGGAAACGATAAGGGTCAATGCACCAAAGGATACGATAGTTGCAACAGATGTCGGACAGCATCAGATGTGGGCTATAAAATACCTGCACTTTGAATATCCGGGACAGCTTCTTACAAGCGGAGGTTTCGGTACAATGGGCTTCGGACTCGGAGCTGCAATAGGAGCATCGCTTGGATGTCCGGATAAAAGAGTCATCCATATCACCGGAGACGGCTGCTTCAGAATGAACTGCAACGAGCTTGCTACAGTTGAGCATTACGGTCTTCCTATAATAACTGTAATATTCAATAACGGAACCCTCGGAATGGTACGTCAGTGGCAGAATCTTATTTACGGAAAGAGATTTTCGGAGACCACTCTTGACAGAGGTCCGGATTTTGTAAAGCTTGCAGAGGCCTACGGATTAAACGGAAGAAGAGTCAACAATGTTGAGGATATGAAGAATGTGCTTGAGGAGGCTCTTAAAGCAGATAAAGCCACCGTTATTGACTGCAGACTTGATATCAATGAGCTTGTGAGCCCTATGGTTGCAGCCGGACATGACATTACTGATTTCCTGTTAAATGAAGGAGGCCGTGCCTGATGAGAAGAGTTTTTAATTCAGAAAAGAAAATCTACACCCTGGCCATCCTTGTTGAGGATGTGCCGGGCATCCTGAGTCAGGTCGCAAGACTGTTCTCAAGAAAGGGCTACAATATAGAGTCTATAGTTTCAGGAGAAACGGACAGACCGGGAATCACACGAATCTCAATAGAGGTCATTGCCGATGAGCTGATGATAGATCAGATAGCTGCACAGTGCAGAAAGCTTATAGGCGTTAAATATGTCAAGATCCTTGATGAGGATACAAGCATCCGAAGGGAGATAGCATTCATCAAGCTTGGAGTTACGGATAAGGCATCAAGAGACGAGGTCATTCAGCTTGTTAACATTTTCAAAGCAAAGGTTATAGATGTTGACCTTGAAGCCATTACGATCTGGGTATTCGGAGATAAGGAAAAGAATGAGGCGCTTATAAAGCTTCTCGGAGAGTTCGGAATACTCGAGATTGCAAAAACAGGTACTATCGCCATCGAGAGAGGGCGCAGCACAATATACGACGACAACAAATTACAGGAGGAATTTAACTATGGCAAAAATGTATTATGAGAAGGATTGTGATATAACAAAGATCTATGGCAAAAAAATCGCCATAATCGGTTATGGTTCACAGGGACATGCACATGCTCTCAATCTTAAGGATTCAGGCTGTGATGTATGCGTAGGTCTTCGCGAAGGATCAAAGAACTGGAAGAAGGCAGAGGAGGCCGGTCTTGCAGTTAAGACTGTTGCAGAGGCTGCTAAGTGGGGAGACATCATCATGATCCTTATCAACGATGAGGTTCAGGCTAAGGTTTATAAGTCAGACATCGCTCCATACCTTGAGGCAGGAAACGCACTTATGTTTGCTCACGGCTTCAATATTCACTACAAGCAGATCGTTCCTCCGGCAGATGTTGATGTTATCATGATCGCACCTAAGGGACCTGGACACACTGTTCGTTCACAGTATGTAAACGGAAAGGGAGTTCCTATGCTTATCTGTGTTGAGCAGAATCCTACAGGAAAGGCTTACGATATCGGTCTTGCTTATGCAGCAGGCATCGGCGGAGCAAGAGCAGGCGTTATGGAGACAACCTTCCAGGCAGAGACAGAGACAGACCTTTTCGGAGAGCAGACAGTTCTTTGCGGCGGTATCGTTCAGCTTATGAAGCTTGCATTCGAGACACTTGTAGAAGCAGGCTATGCTCCTGAGAATGCTTATTTTGAGACTATCCATGAGCTGAAGCTCATCGTTGACCTTATCAACAAGGGCGGAATCGCTATGATGAACTATTCTGTATCAGATACTGCAGAGTACGGCGAGTATGTATCAGGTCCTCGCGTACTTCCTGAGAAGGAGACAAAGGAGAGAATGAAGGCAGTTCTTCAGGATATCCAGGATGGTACATTTGCAGGAAAGTGGATCGCAGAGAACAACAACGGACGTACATACTTCAACAGAAGCCGTGCTATCCTTGCTCAGCATCCGATGGAGACAGTAGGCGCAGAGCTTCGTAAGAACATGCTCTGGGGCGATGATGTAGATCCTGATACAGCATCAAACTAATCTGTATAGTATAATTATCATATATTATTATTCCGGAATCACCGGAAGCCTCGTATATCCGTGTCACAGCGGATATACGGATTTGTTTTTAAGTAGAAAACTGCATTTATATTAAATGAAATAATAAGGGGAGAGAAAATGAGAAGCGATGTTATAAAAAAAGGCGTACCGGCGGCACCTAACCGTTCACTGCTGTATGCATTAGGCTACACCAAGGAAGAGATAGAGAGACCGCTTATCGGAGTTGTATGCTCTTATAATGAAATAGTTCCGGGACATATGAATCTTGATAAGATCGCAGAGGCTGTAAAGGCAGGTATACGAGCTGCCGGAGGAACTCCTGTGGAATTCCCGGCAATCGCTGTCTGCGACGGTATTGCAATGGGCCATACAGGCATGAAGTATTCGCTTGTTACAAGAGATCTTATAGCTGATTCTACAGAGGCTATGGCTATGGCACATCAGTTTGACGGTCTTGTAATGATCCCTAACTGCGATAAGAACGTGCCGGGGCTTCTTATGGCAGCAGCCAGAGTAAATATCCCTACCATTTTTGTCTCCGGAGGACCTATGCTTGCAGGTACGCTTAATGACGGAAGACGTACATGCTTAAGCCATATGTTTGAGGCTGTAGGTGCTCACTATGCAGGAAAGCTTGATGATGCAGGACTTGAAGAGTATGAGCAGAATGCATGTCCTACCTGCGGCTCCTGCTCAGGAATGTATACTGCAAACTCAATGAACTGCCTTACAGAGGCTATAGGAATGGGACTTAAGGGCAACGGAACTATTCCTGCTGTCTATTCCGCAAGATTAAGACTTGCCAAGCATGCCGGAATGCAGATCATGGAGCTTGTAGCAAAAAAAATCTGCCCACGCGATATTATGACTCCGGCAGCCTTCCACAATGCCGAAACCGTAGATATGGCACTCGGCTGTTCAACCAATACTATGCTCCACCTTCCGGCAATAGCACATGAGTGCGGCCTTGACTTAAGCTTTGATATGGCAAATGAGATTTCAGAAAAGACACCGAATCTCTGCCACCTTGCACCTGCAGGATTCACCTATATGGAGGATCTTGAAAGAGCCGGAGGTGTATATGCTGTCATGAAGGAGCTTGCGGATGCCGGACTTCTTGATACATCCGTAATGACCTGCACAGGCAATACTATGGGTGAAAATATAAAGGATGCCGTAAATCGTGATCCTGAGATCATAAGACCGATAGATGATCCGTTTACCAAGACCGGAGGAATTGCTGTGCTTAAGGGTAATCTTGCACCTGACGGCTGTGTTGTCAAGCAGTCTGCTGTTGCACCTGAAATGATGGTGCATGAAGGTCCTGCAAGAGTATTTAATTCAGAAGATGATGCAATAGCTGCAATATATGACGGCAAGATCTCGGCCGGAGATATTGTCATCATTCGTTATGAGGGACCTAAGGGCGGCCCGGGAATGAGAGAAATGCTCAATCCTACCTCAGCAATTGCCGGCATGGGACTTGATAAGTCTGTAGCGCTCATCACAGACGGACGTTTCTCAGGAGCAACAAGAGGTGCTTCTATAGGCCATGTTTCACCGGAGGCTGCATCAGGCGGCCCTATAGGACTTGTTGAGGAGGGCGACATCATTTCCATCAATATTCCTGAGCATTCTATCGAGCTTAAGGTCAGTGAAGAAGAGCTTAAGAACAGGAAGGAAAAATGGGTATGCCCGGAGCCGCGTATCAAGACAGGCTATCTTGCACGCTATGCAAAGTATGTTTCATCTGCAGATAAGGGAGCGATATTAAGCTGATGTATAAATTGATTTCCAGACTGCTGCTCTTTGGTGAGCTTGGCGCAGACAGTATACTTCGCAATGTTGCTGATATCATTCGTGATTCAGAGTCGGAAAATGCTGACAAGGACGAGCTTGTGCAGCGATCATTCAGAGAGGTGAAGCGTATCCTTGACCTTTCTACAGACTGCGGTTTTGATGATGATCTCTGGCAGTGTTACCTGACATATATACTTATGACGAACGAAAACTCTTTTACAAAGACCTGTGAGAGAGTGGGAAGCAGAGACGGCTCGGTCAATTATTTCGCTGTTAAGGATTTTGAGATATTTAAAGAGCTGATGCATTATGATTTTTCAGCACTTGAAGAGAGGCTTGGCATTGACTGCTTTACAAAGATTTGCTCTTATAAGGCAATTCCTAAGAGAGACAGGCTTTATAATCACGATATCAGTACTCAGGTAAGAGGGCTCAGAGACAGGCTTTGTAAGGCTGAGAGCGGACAGGAAATATTTGACATTGTCACAGATTATTATGCTAAATACGGCTACGGACTTTTTGCTATGAGCAGGGCCTTCCGTATTAACCGCAGCGAAGGCGGCAGGCTTGATTTCCTTCCTATAAGCAATGTGGATAATGTGATGCTCAGTGATCTCTTAGGCTACGAGGAGCAGAAAAAGGAGCTTAGAGATAATACACTTGCCTTTTTAAATGGTAAAAAGGCCAATAATGTATTACTTTACGGAGATGCCGGCACAGGTAAATCCACCAGCGTCAAGGCTCTTATCAATGAGTATTATGATATGGGACTCAGAATGATAGAAATCTACAAGCATCAGTTCGGAGATCTTTCAGAGGTGATCGGCAGCATAAAGAACCGAAACTATCGTTTTATTATTTTTATCGACGATCTGTCATTTGAGGAAAATGAAGTTGAATATAAATTCCTTAAGGCGGTGATCGAAGGCGGAGTTGAGACACGTCCGGAGAATGTGCTTATTTATGCTACTTCAAACCGCAGGCATCTTGTAAAGGAGACCTGGAAGGATAGGAATGACATGGAGCATGAGGGAGATATTCATCGTTCTGATACGATAGAGGAAAAGACCTCGCTTGCTGCGCGCTTCGGAGTTTCTATCAATTATAATGCACCTACACCTAAGCAGTATCACGAGATAGTTAAAGCTCTTGCTGAAAGAAACGGTCTTAAGATAGATGAGGCAAAGCTTAAGACTATCGCAAACAGCTGGGAGATCCGCCACGGAGGCTTTTCCGGAAGAGCGGCACAGCAGCTGGTGCAGTATCTTGAAAGCAAGCAGGATACTGAGCAGGAATAATAAAAAAGCATGATTATTATTAGCAATAAGAATGCATTATAGAATCTGCAATAAAGACACAGTCTGTGAAGCAGCTGCCGATAGTCAGAGTTCTTGGAATCTGATTAAAGACGCTTAGTGTCAATCACAGGCTGTGTCTTTTCTGAATCATCTTATGCTAAATGTATCGCTTTTTAGATAATGATGAGATAAAATGAAATAAAAATATCTTAAAAAGAGAGGGAAGATATGAGGCTTAAGAAATTATTGGCGGCAAGCTTACTTTGCGGAATGACGATTTTCGGCATGGCTCAGGCGGTAAATGCTGCACCGGGTGTGATAATAGCATATGAAAGATCCAATGTAGGTCCGGGAGAGGGCTGGAAACAGAACGAAAACGGCAGCTGGTATTATCAGAAAAACGGTGAAATGCTTAAAAGCTGTTGGCATGAAAAGGACGGCAAAAAATACAGGCTCGGAGAAGACGGCATTATGCTGACAGGGTGGCAGACTATTGACGGCGCTTCATATTATTTTGCTCAGAATGGCGATGCCTCACATCCTGAGGGAGCTTTGTACATATCCGAAAAAACTCCTGACGGTTATGATGTGGATGCAGAAGGAAAGCTTATACCAAAGATCGTTCAGGAAACAGCTGATCCTGCGGCAAGAGTCAATCCTTATGGGAATGTTAATTGCGTAGAGATCGATCTTACTAATCAGATGGTATATGCATACACCGGACAGCAGTGTGTATTGGCTTCCAAATGTGTAACAGGAAGAGTCATAAACGGCAACGCAACTCCTGCCGGAAACTTCAAAATATATAATAAGGAACGCAACAGAACATTGAGAGGTTATAATTCAGACGGCAGCAAGTATGCAAGCCCGGTAAGCTTCTGGATGCCTTTTAACGGAGCAATCGGTCTTCATGATGCAACCTGGAGAACGAATTTCAACAGTGATGTGTATTATAACTATGGTTCTCACGGCTGTGTAAATATGCCGTTTGACAATGCTGCGGCATTATATAACATCGTATATGTCGGAATGCCGGTTTATGTACATAATTGATGGAAGGAAACAGAATGAGGAAGATATCGGCAGCAGTACTGCTTTTATCATTGGCAATGAGCTTCTCTGCCTTTGCTGACGGTACAGGCGGAAAGGCTGTAAGGATCATAAGCTATGACAGCAGCTCAGACAATAATAAGGCTTTGCCGAAGGTCAAAACAAATGATGCTGAAGCAAACAGCACTGCAGACAGCAATAAACAGCAGAATTTAGTAACATATCCGCTTTCAAATAGTGCGGATACAAAGACGCTTATTCAGTCAGGAATAGTTGAAGCAAGCGGACTTGAGATCGATAAGATCAATGTACCTTTAGATGCTAAAGTCCTGATAACGCTTTGCGGCGGCAAAAGCTCCGACAGCGGTGTGCTGAATGTTTATAAGAAAGAAGCTGACGGAAATAATGTTTCCTATAAGCTGCAGCTTTCAGCAAGTGCCAAACTTGGCAAAAATGGTCTGTATAAGGAAAAAGAGGGGGATTCAAAAACTCCGGTAGGCATTTTTAAAATGAATACACCATTCGGACGTGCAGATAAGCTTGAAGGCTTCCCGGATAATTATATAAAGGTTGGCGGAAATTATTACTGGAACGGAGATTCGGAGTCACCGCTTTATAATAAGCTGGTAAATATCAGCAATTACAATAATTTTGATAAAAAGAAGTCGGAGCACATTATAGACTACGGAAAGTATTATAATTATTGTATCGATACCGGGTATAACGTCGAAGGAACACCTTACAAGGGTTCAGCCATATATCTCCACTGCGTTGTAAATAACGAAAATACTCATGGCTGTATTGCTATTCCCGAAGCGGATATGATAAGCATTATGCGTATGTATGAAGAAGATCATACCTATATAGCAATTTATGATAATGCCGATATACAGGCAATGTATAAGAAATAATTTAAAAGTCCGTCTGTTTCGGCAAAGAGCTCTGACAGACGGACATTTATAGTATAAGTGCTAATACTTAAATAGGCAGCAGGACTAAAGGCTTGGAAGCGTTATCTGATAATCCTGTATAGATTCGTGATCAATAATAACGAGTTGCCTTAAATAAAAAAATCCCCCATAAAAAGGGAGGAGCCTCGGTAGTATCTACCGAGGCAAAGCATTATGAAAAAATTATTAAGCAATGCAGTAATAATTTACTTAATGTTTATGGTTATAATATAAGATTCAAACATGTCGATTTTATGTGTGATAAGTTAATGATATTTAAAAAAAATATGAACGAAATATGAACAAAACTATAGAATTAAAAGCCTATGCTAAAATAAATCTTTGCCTTGATGTTCTCGGAAAAAGAGAGGATGGGTATCATATCGTTGATATGATCATGCAGAGCATAGGCTTATATGATGAGATAACGATAGAGGATCTTGGCAAGGAAAATAAAGGAAAGATTCTTTTAAAAGTTAAAGATCTGAGAAATATCAAAAAAAGATATAGTACAATAGAAAAAGATACAGATAAATATTGTGGCATAGACGTGGCTGCAGCTTCAAATAATGCGGAAGAAACAGCTGAAATACCAACGGATAAGAATAATCTGATGTATAAGGCTGCGGAATTAATGATTAAAAGGTATTGTATTGATTCAGGAATTTCTATGACTCTCATAAAACGCATACCGTCGGAAGCGGGACTTGGAGGCGGATCGGCAGATGCAGCGGCAGTGCTGAGAGGTCTTAATGAGCTTTTTGGCATAGGAGCATCTTTCGAAAAGCTTATGGAGCTCGGTGCAAAGATTGGCTCTGATATTCCGTTTTGTGTAATGGGAGGAACTGCGAGAGCAGAAGGCACGGGAACGGAAATGACAGCTCTCAGACCAATTAAGGAAAATAAGGCATTTCCTCAGTATGTGCTTTTGATAAAACCGGAGCTTTCAGGTTCGACACCTAAGATATATTCAGCATATGATGATGCCAAAGAACGTCTTGGAGAGAGGCTTATACATCCTGATACGGCAAGGCTTTCAGACGCAGTAAATTCAGCTGCTGATGAGACCTTAATGAAAACATTTCTCGAAAATAATATTAATGTTTTAGAATATGCTGTAAATGCCGACATAATAGATACGCTTAAAGATGAGCTTCTAAAAAACGGTGCGGTCTCGGCATCCATGACAGGCAGCGGGTCGGTCGTATACGGACTGTTTGAAACCGAATCAAAAATGCAGGAAGCGGCAGCAGATATCATGACAAAAAGCTATGACAGAAATATAGTTAACATCATAGAGACTGTGATTTCCGCTTGAAGCATACTTGTTAAATTCAGGGCTTTGCATTATACTTGAGTGCGCTTATAAAAGATAAATGCTTTTATCAAAGCTTAGAAATGGGGAAAAATGAAATATATTGAATCATTAAAAGACGGTATGCACATTAAGGAAGTATATCTGTGCAAATCGAAGAATATTGCACTTACTAAAAACGGTAAGGAATACGGAAATCTTGTGCTTCAGGATAAAACAGGGCAGATAGAAGGTAAGATCTGGGATCTCGGAAGCCCGGGAGTACGTGATTTCGAGGCTATGGATTTTGTAGAGGTCGATGCATTAGTAACGATCTTTAACGGTGGAAATCAGCTTAATGTCCGCATGATAGGAAGAGCATCCGAAGGCAGCTATAATTCGGCTGATTATTTCCCGACAAGTGAGAAAAATATAGGCCAGATGCAGCAGCAGCTTAAAGAGCTTATTGTTTCAATACAGAATCCGCATCTTCGTGCACTGCTCGGAACATTTTTCGGAAGCGCGGACTTTGTAAGACGTTTTTCTGAGCACAGCGCCGCTAAGTCTGTTCATCACGGATTTATAGGCGGACTCTTAGAGCATTCCTTAAGTGTGGCGCAGCTTTGTGATAATATAGCAGCTCATTACGGAACAATAGTTAACAGAGACCTGCTTGTAACCGGAGCAATACTGCATGACGTCGGAAAGCTTAAGGAACTTTCAGCTTTCCCTACTAACGAGTATACCGATGCAGGCCAGCTTCTCGGACATATCATGATAGGAGCACAGATGGTGTCAAATGCGGCAGATTCCATAGAGGATTTCCCTGAAAGACTCAAAAATGAGCTTATTCATATGATACTGTCTCATCACGGCGAGCTGGAATTCGGTTCACCTAAAAAGCCGGCACTTGTTGAAGCTATGATACTTAGCTTTGTGGATAACATGGATGCAAAGGTCGAGACCATGTATGAGGCATTTGAAAATAAGCAGCCTCAGAATGCAGACGGATGGCTTGGCTTTAATAAGCTTCTCGACTCAAATATCAGAAAGACCGGAGAAATCTAAAATAAAAACAGCCTCAGGCAAGGGAAACAGCAGAGCTTCTGATGTCTGAGGCATTTTTACACTTAATACAAAATAATTATAATCCGGAAATAGAAATAAACCGCTTGAAGGCATCGATCAGAACATTGCCATAATATCCTTAAGCCGTCTGAAGCGCTTGGTAAAATCTATTCCTAATACATCTCCGATTGCATCGAGTATCTCATCTCTGTAAGTAAGCATATAAATGTCGTCCTCTATGTGTATGTACTCACATTTTCGTAATGACTCGGAAATTTTCGATACATCAAATCTTTTTCCAAGTTTATTTTCTATGATCCTGCAAAGAATAAAGCCTATATATCTTATAAAGAAATCTGACTGCTGTGCCGTTTCATAATTCTCATACTGTGCCGGTCCGACCGGAGTCGTTCTTTCGTAGGAAAGAAAGGCTTCGGTAGATGTTAAGGAAATAAGGCGATTATAGATGTCATTCAGATCGGTGTCAGTTTCACTTGTAACGATTACAATATATCCGTCAAGAAGTGATTCTTTTTCTATAAGCTTAGTGTTTAACTTAAGCTTAGCCATATCACCGTTAAATGTATTATTCTTATCAAAGGAAAGGTTTTGTATATATTTTCTTGCAGAATAGGTGCCGGACTTTTTTAAGCTTTCAGGATCTGCAATTATTTCTTTTGCAAGGTCAATAAGGCGAGCACGTTCCGTGCGGCAGTTATTTGCAAATGATGGCGAGTAAATAAGCAACTGTTTTTCTAATGTATCAGAAAAAGATTCGGACGATCCTACTTTTTTCGAGATTACTCGTTCATTATAGCATAATTTATTATTGTTAAAATCATCTATAAACGGCTTACTGACTTCGTCCTCGTCTATAAAAACAGCACGATCCTTGAAGCTTATGGAGTGGAATGCGTCTCTTTTAATATTCGATACATATTCCCTGAGCTCTTCGTCGGCATTATACAGAGGATAAGCAAATATGTAGCCGTTACCGTGCTGCCGCAGGTGAGAGGCAATTTTAGAATAATCGGTATCCATGCTGCCTGCTACAGCTATAGTGCGTTTCTTTATGACAGAATCATTCAGCTGGGCTGTAATCGAGCTTCGAATCTTAGCTTCAGACATACTGCCGTTTAAAAGTGCATAATAAAGCGGAAAGTCATTTGCATCTGTAAACAATCCGTAAAATGCACTTGAGCCGCAGCCGGGTAAAAAGAGCTTTGAAAGAGCATTTCCTGAGACATGGCTGAAGGAATCAAACTCATAACCTGAAAAATAACAGTAAATAGGCTCTGCTATTTTAGAATGATCCTGATTGCTGAAGCTGTATTCGGGTATCCTATTGAATATCCATCTTATAAGGTCCATATGGCTCTTGGTAAGAAGGTCGACGGTTCTGTAGTAATCTGAGGCAGTCAGGTTATCAGTACTGAAAAGGAATCTTATATTTGAAAAATCAAGCTCGGAAGGGTTTGGAAACAATGCCTTTGTGCACACGGCAAATTTAAAAATATTGTTCTGATTATATTCGGTTTTAGTGCTTTTGGATATTTCGGAAAAGAAGGAATCAAAGCCGAAATCATTGTAGACCTTCATCATTGCGGCAATACCGAAGCAAATATTTCTTCCGCCTCCGGAAGGTGTGCTTTCATCCGGATCTATCATAAGCTTGATCCTGTCGATAGCGGCCTTGCGATCGGCAGTCATCTTCTTTGCGAGCTCAGAAAAATAGCTGATCGGATCGTCATATTCCTTTTCAAGCACATCAAGATAACCGAGAGTTTTTATGACCTTTGATTTGGGTTTTCGGTCCTTGTCACGGTATGCCTCAACAATAAAAAGCTGAGTTCTGCCTGTTTTTTTGTTATAGCTTTTCTTAAGATACATAAATTAAAATTTCTCCGGATCATTGTTATATATCCTATAATAATAAATGAAATGAAAAATAAAAAAAGTGCTTGTAATTTTGCATTTTTTTTAATACGATATATAGGCAAGACGAGGTGATAAAATGAGTTCAGATTTTACCGTTATCATTAATGAATATATGCCGCTCAGAGAGCTTGTCTTTACTACACTCAGACAGGCTATTCTTAAAGGCGAGATACAGCCGGGTGAGAGACTTATGGAGATTCAGCTGGCTGAGAAAATGGGCGTAAGCCGTACTCCGATAAGAGAAGCTATCAGAAAGCTTGCAAATGAGGGACTTGTAACTATGATTCCTCGAAAGGGAGCGGTTGTTGCAGGCATTTCAGAGAAAATGCTTATGGATGTGCTTCAGGTTCGTATGACATTAGAGAAGATGGCATACGAATGTGCATTCAGATGTATAAATGATGAGCAGATCGAAGAGCTTAAGGAAGCTGAGAAGGAATTCGAAGAGGCTGTTAAGAGCAACGATCTTGTGAAGATAGCAGAAGTGGATGAAAAGTTCCATTTCATCATTTATAATGCCGCTCAGAATGACAAGCTTAAGGAGATCCTTGCAAATCTTCGCGAAAATATGTACAGATATCGTATGGAATATGCAAAGAATAAGGAATCCAGGGATCAGCTCATCAAGGAGCATAACCAGATGATAGAAACTCTTATAAAGAGAGATTCTATAGAAGGCTTAAAGATCGTTGAGGAGCATATTCGTAATCAGGAAAAGGTCATTCTTGAGAAGATCGAAGAGGATGCCAGAAACAATCAGGTCAAGAGAAAATAATAAAACACTACAATATCTGAATTTTGAGTAAATAGCTGCGCAATTACTTGCGCAGCTTTTATATTTGTAATAAGATGAATTCTCGCAGAAGTTAATAATCAGTTTAATTGTAGTTAATACATTATTAAACATTTATAAAATGAACTGCATTAATATGTATAAAAAGATAAAGTAATATATTTTGAAAGAGGAATTTTATGGAAACAAAGGAACCAAAGAAACTCTCCAAAAAGAAGCTGACGGTAGCAGTTGTAGCGGTTATTTTTGTACTGCTTGTGATTTTAAGAGCTTGCGGCAAAGGTGAGGATATTGAATCAAAGCCGCTGGCAACAGTTTCAGTAGGCACACCGGAAAAAGGTGATATTTCCGTTGAGACCAGTCTTGTAGGTACAGTGGAGCCGGGAGATGTGTATTATGTTATGCCGAAGGCAGCAGGTGAGATACTTAATATATATGTCAAGGCAGGCGATACCGTAGAGGCAGGTGATCCTATCTGCGATATCGATAATTCCAAGACTGTGGACGGTGCAAAGATAGCTCTTGACAGTGCCAAGGTTCAGCTTAAGACAGCAAATGAGGCAAAGGCTCTTGCGAAAACAAATCTTGACAGGATGCAGGCACTTTTGGCAAGCGGAGATATCTCTCAGCAGACATATGAAAGTACAAAGAATGGCTATGATCAGGCTTCTGCGGCAGCAGACGGAGCCAAGCTTCAGCTTGAGTCTGCACAGCTTCAGTATGATACACAGGTTGAGTTTGCAACAGTTACATCTCCGGTAAGCGGAGTTGTTGAATCAACAAATATGAGCTTAAATGCTATGGCATCACAGAGCTCACAGGTATGTGTTGTATCTTCAAACAGTGCCAACAAGGTAGTCTTCTATGTTACTGACAGACTTCTTTCTTCGTTAAATGTAGGAGATAAGGTTCAGATAAAGAAGCAGGGCTCGGTTTACAAGGGACATATTACTAAGTTGGAGACTCTTCCGGATAATGCATCCGGTCTGTACGAGGCTGAAGCTGAATTTACCGGAAGCGATGCAGTTGCAAAGGGCGCAAAGGTTAAGGTTTTCTTTGATTCAGATAAAGCTGAAAATGCTATGCTGGTAGATACAGACAGCATTTACTATGATGGAGGAAAGACCTACATATATACAATTACTTATAATGATGAGGCAACGGAGCAGGCTGAGGGCGCGACTATAGCAGAAGGCAATCGTGCGGCTACAGTTCAAAAAAATGAAGTCAAGACAGGAATTTCAGATAACGATAAGACAGAAGTGTTAGAAGGCATTAATGATGACAGTATAGTTATTAAGACCTGGACCTCACAGCTTTATGAGGGAGCACAGGTTCAGGTGCTTTCTGCGGAGGACTGATCTTATGGTTAAGCTTACAAAATTCGTGCTGAAAAGACCGGTAACTGCCATACTGTGCATACTCTCACTGGTCTTCTTCGGCTTTATGTCACTTTTTAATTCAAAACTTGAGCTTACGCCTGAGATAAATATGCCTATGCTTGTCATAAGTACTACATATCCGGGAGCCAGCCCTTCAGATATTGATGAACTGATAACCAGGCCTATCGAGGATAATTTAGGCTCATTAAGTAATGTTGACAGCATTACATCTTCATCAGCGGAAAACTATTCTATGGTACTTGTTCAGTATGAGTACGGAACAGATATGGATAATGCGTATTCAGATCTGAGGAAAAAACTGGACAGAGTCAAGAATGACCTTCCGGAGGATGCAAGTGATCCTACGATTATTGTCATGGATGTTAACTCTATGGCATCAATATATCTTGCTGTTAATAACCCGGCAGTAGATAATATTTATAACTATACAGATAAGAATATAGTTCCTGAGCTTGAGAAAATGTCATCTGTAGCGTCGGTTGATATCTCCGGTGGTCAGAAGGAGTATGTCAGCGTCTGCCTTATTCCGGAAAAGCTTGCACAGTATCATCTTGATATATCTACGGTTGCACAGCTTGTCGGTTCTGCTTCATTTACGATACCGTCAGGCTCTGCAAAGGTAGGAAGCACCGATATGAATATGTCTGCCGGTGTCGATTATGATTCTCCGGAGGCATTAAATAAGGTTCCGATAACATTAGGAAACGGCAATATCATATACCTTGAGGATATAGCTGTTATAAGTCGTGCGAATGAGAAGCAGACAGCTGTAGGCCGATATAACGGTCAGGATACGATTATTCTCGGTGTCAACAGAAATACACAGTACACGGCGGTTGATGTTTCTAATCAGACCATGAAGGCGCTCAACAGACTGAAAGCCTCCGATCCGAATCTTAATTTCGTTGTCATAGAGGATAGTGCCGATCAGGTAAGAAATGCAATAAAGACTATGATAGAGACTATGATATCGGTAATCATCCTCTCTACAGTAGTACTGTTTATATTCTACGGAGACGTTAAGGCTTCGCTTATAGTTGCGACCTCCATACCTATATCTATACTTACCGCATTTGTGCTTATGTGGGCAAAGGGCTATTCCTTCAACATTATAACTCTCGGTGCCATAGTATTGGGAGTCGGTATGATGGTCGATAACTCGATAGTAATCCTGGAGGCCTGCTTCAGGGCAAAGGAAGAAAATCTCGGAATTGAATTTATGGATTTTATCCATGCAGCCGTAGGCGGAACCGGACAGGTTGCAGCCTCCGTACTCGGATCCACAATAACCACCTGTGTTGTATTTTTACCGCTTGGAATGATAAGCGGACTTTCCGGTCAGTTTTTCCAACCGCTTGGATTTACAATAGTGTTCTGTATGATTGCATCACTGCTTTCATCCTGCACTATCGTTCCTCTGTGCTACACCTTCTACAAGCCTACAGAAAAGGAAAAAGCTCCTGCTTACAAGGCAATAAGAGACATGCAGAAGCGCTACAGATCCGTTATGCAAAGAGTTATGCAGCATAAGAAGAGAACCTTAGCCGTAACGGCAGGCCTTTTAGTGCTTTCAATTATTGCTGCAACAGGACTTAAGATGGAGCTTATGCCTTCAATAGATGAGGGAACGGTACAGATAAACATTGATATGAGGTCGGATCTGACTGTTGAAAAGCAGGATGAGACCTATAAAAAGATAGAAAACATTATTGCTGAGGACAGCGATGTTGAAAGCTATCTTTTAAGCTCGGGCGGAAGCCTGATGAGCTCAGGAACAACACTTACGGTATATCTTAAAAAGAACAGGAAGATGACCACTGATGAGCATGTAGCTGAGTGGAAGGAAGCATTGCAGGTTGTGGATAACTGCGATATAAGCGTTGAAAGCTATTCACAGACAAGCATGATGAGCGGAGGCAGCAGCGATTTCAATGTAACTCTTGTTTCGGCCGATTATGATAAGCTTAAAGAGGCATCTGATAATATTTATAAATCGCTTCAGCAGGACAACAGAGTTACGGCGGTATCTTCGACCTTAGCTAATACTTCGCCTATAATCAAGATCCATATTGATCCGGTTCAGGCAGCAGCAGAGGGCTTTGTGCCTGCACAGGTAGCCGGTAACCTCTACACTATGCTTTCAGGTAAGGAAGCGGATACCATGAGAGTTGACGGTACTGAAATGTCGATAATGGTAGAGTATCCTGAGGATGAATTCGATACCATAAATAAGGTTGAGGATATAATGCTTACCTCAAACACAGGAAATCAGGCTTATCTTAAAGATATTGCAGAGGTCAGCTTTGAGGACAGCCCGGGAAGCATTGCACGTTCAGATAAGCATTATAAGGTAGATATAAGCGCAAGCTACACTGATCTTGCGGATAAGACTACCAGAAAGGATCTTAAGACAAAGTACGTTGATCCTAACTTAAGTCAAGATGTTGAGGAAAAGCAAAGCGCCCAGGATGAAATGATGGGTGAAGAGTTCAAGAGTCTAGGAACTGCAATAGCGGTAGCAATATTCCTTGTATTCGTAGTAATGGCAGCACAGTTTGAATCAGCAAGATTCTCATTCATGGTCATGGCTACCATACCGTTTGCTATGATAGGAGCGCTCGGATTCTTATGGCTTTTCAACATTGAATTGTCAATGACATCACTGATGGGATTCCTGATACTTATAGGTACTGCCGTAAATAACGGTATTCTTTATGTAGATACGGTCGATCAGAAGAGACAGGAAATGGGACTTGACGATGCGCTTATAGAGGCGGGAGTCATAAGATTAAGACCTATACTTATGACGACTATAACAACTATTATCGGTATGCTTCCGATGGCTATAGGCTTTGGTGAGTCAAGTGAGATGATGCAGGGACTTGCGATGGTCGATGTCGGCGGACTTATTACATCTACAATAATGGCACTTTTGGTGCTTCCGGTATTGTATTATTATGTAAACGGCAACAGAGACAGAAAGAGGATCGAGATAGACTGATGAAAAATAACAGCTTTAAGTTCGAAAATCATAAAAAGAATAAAGTCTCGGCGAGAAAAGGACAGGCGGCATTATTTGCCGCTGCCCTTTTATATACCGCAGCATACGGCAGTATAAGCACCTTTGCAGACAGCGTAGCGGTGTATCCGGACATTAACAGTGAAGTTAAGAGTGTCGGATCAGAGGTGAAGCAGACTAATAATTTCTCAAGAGGCTCCGAGGAATGGAAAAGGCTTGAGGATAATGAGCTTGACTGGGACGAGATACCTGCTCTTATACATGAGTATAATGCAAATGTCATCACGAACAGAAGTGAGCTTTCCAAGGATGAACGCCGTTCAATGGATTCCGAAGAGGTGAGCAGCTATCTGCTTGATAAGGCATCTGATTACGAAAGTCAGGCAGATGCCATGGATGATGCTTCAGGAAAAGAGCTTGTTGCGGCTAATCTCAGGATACAGGCGAATAATTTAAGACGTCAGGCTGACAGCAATCTGGATGATTTTGATGTGGTCAAACTCAGCTATGAACAGATCGAAAAGCAGACAGTGCTCAGCGCTAAAACCCAGTTTCTTGATTACTATACAGCGTTATTAAGTAAAGACAGCAGTGCATCTAACCTTGAGTATCTTGAAAGAGCTTACAACTCTGCAGTTAACAAAAAAAATGCCGCTGTGGGAACTGAGTTGGAGGTACTTACGGCAAAGCTTGCCTGGGATGATGCCAAAGCCGATGCAGTGACTTTGGATAATCAAATAAACGCAAACAGACAAAGTCTTATAGTTTCCTGCGGCTGGAAATATGATGCCGATGCAGTTATCGGCAAGCTTCCGGAGTATGATGCTCAAGCTATAGCAAATGTCAACTACGAGGAAGATAAGAAAAAGGCAGAGGCAGCAAATATTACACTTAAGATCGATAATATCAGAGTTAAAAATGCTTCGGATTCAGGTTATCAGACGCTTGTTGAGGAGCAGAAAACAAATCTGAAAAAAGACTCAGACAGCTTTGGCATTAATTTTAAAGCTGCCTATGATGGACTTGTAAATGCTGTGACCGCTTATAATAATGCAGTAGGTGCAAAGGCAAACAGTGATAAGGATCTTAATTATGCCAATAAGCAGTATGCACTCGGAATGATCAGCAAGGTTGAGCTTATGAAGGCTGAAAACAGTGCTGTTGCAGCTGAAGCATCAGTAAGCTCAGCATATAACCAGATGGTATTGGCAAGAGTTAAGTATGATGCGGCTGTAAATGACGGCATACTTTGATAAAAATAATCAGACTGAATCGATCACTTTGTCGGAGGAAAAATGAAAAAAACAAAATTCAAAATTTCGGCAGCAATTTTAGCCGGGCTGATATCGTGTTTAACTGCGGTATCCGGAGCCGGAACGGCTTATGCGTCCGGACCGGGAGACAGCGTTATACCTGACGGTATAACAGCCGAGGCTTATGCTGCGCTTAGTGATAATACTATTGAATGGTCTGAGATATCTGATCTTATCAAATACCGCAATCCTACATATAAAACATATTCCGGAAAGGTTGATGAAACATTAGGAAGTATGAAAAATGCTGCGGCAGATACTATTTCAGGCTTAAAGGATCAGCTTGATGATATAGATGATGCTGTGGATTCAATAAAAGAAGCGCAAAGAAAGCTTTTATCAAACGGCGGAAGCACCACAGATACCGCATATAAGAAGCTTGAGGAAAGCCTTGAACAGTCAAAAGTAATGAGAAAAGCTCTTAAATCAGGGCTTGAAAGCATCGGAAAGACAACAAGAAGCTTGACCTACGGAAAGAAGAATTCTGAGATCAGTCTTGCTCCGCTTAAAAATCAGCTTACGTCTGTAGTCGAAGGACTCGTTATATCCTACAAGACTCTTGAAACAAACAGAACAATGGCAGCAGAGCAGGTAGCTTTGTACGAAACCTTATACGGCACATATCAATCTATGGAACGAGAGCAGATGGCAACCGCACAGGCTCTGGCAGGCTATAAGCAGAATCTGGACAGTGCAAAAGCCTCGCTTATGCAGCTTGATGCAGGTATGGCACAGCTTAAGTCAAATATTCTTGTTCAGTGCGGATATGCTCCTGATGCTGACGTTTTAATAGCGGAGCCTCCTAAAGCAGACAGGAATTATTTGAGCGAAAGAGACGTCGATGCTGACAGGAAAACTGCTATAGGAGCTGATTCATCTGTAAAAACAGCCGGAAAGGTCTCAAATTACAGCGGAGATGTTCTTAAATATCGAGATGCAAACTCAAATGCTGCGGAATCAGCAGCTAATATTAGCTTTGATGATATATACAGCGGTCTCAAAAAACAGCTGATACTCTGCGATGCTTCAGATACATCGCTCAGGATAGCTGAGCTTACAGAAGCCTCAGCTGATACAAAAAACAGTCTGGGAATGCTTGGAAAAGGCGAATATGAAGGCCTTAAGATGCAGTATATAGCAAGCCGTGCATCAGCTCACATTAATGAACTCAATCTTTTGCAGGCAACGGAAAATTATAAATATGCAGTTTTAGGCATTATGGGAAGATAATTCATGAAAGATCTCTATACAAAAAATTGTGCAGAGATCTTTTTTATACCTTCAGTGAGTCTGTATGACGTTCTGTTTGGCACATGATGACAGCGCCTTTAAGAATTGACATAATAAATGATTAAAGCTATAATTATTCATTGTGTATATTTGTATTCTATATGACAGTTTACATACATCGCACATTGACAGTTATATAAGGGAGAAGGAGATACAAGATGATTGTTTATGTTGTTCTCATTCTTGTTGCAGTCATAGCCGCATTCATCGCATTTAAGATGGGCGGTTCATCGGCTGTGAAAAAGCAGGAAGAGAAAATAGGTACTGCCGAGACCAGAGCGAGGTCTATAATAGACGACGCTGTTAAGACGGCAGAGACCAAGAAGAGAGAAGCACTCCTTGAGGCAAAAGAGGAGGCTTTAAGACACAAGAATGAGTTTGAAAAAGAGCAGCGTGAAAGACGTAAGGAACTTCAGCAGCAGGAGCAGAGACTTCTGAAGAAGGAAGAGAACGCCGATAAGCTGCAGGCAGAGCTTTCAAAAAAAGAGAAGGAATTAAACTCTAAAGACAATACACTCAACAAGAAGGCGGAAGAGATAAAACAGCTCCATGCCGAGAAGGTCAGCGAGCTTGAGAGAATATCCGGACTTACCGCAGAGCAGGCCAGAGAAGAGCTTTTGAACTCAGTAAGAGATGACATTAAGCATGACACAGCGAAGATCATAAGAGAATATGATAATATCGCTAAGGAAGAGGCAGACAAGAAGGCTAAGGATTATATCGTAACAGCTATTCAGAGATGCGCTGCCGACCATGTTGCCGAGACTACGGTTTCGGTTGTCCAGCTGCCTAACGATGACATGAAGGGCAGGATCATTGGACGTGAAGGTAGAAATATAAGAGCATTAGAAACGCTTACAGGCGTTGAGCTCATTATCGATGATACACCGGAGGCAGTAGTACTTTCCGGATTTGATCCAATAAGAAGAGAAATAGCAAGAGTCGCTCTCGAAAAACTGATACTTGACGGACGTATCCATCCTGCACGCATAGAAGAGACTGTTGAAAAGGCAAGAGTCGAGGTTGAGAATACTATACGTGAGGAAGGTGAGGCTGCAGTTTTAGAGGTAGGAGTACACGGACTTAACCCTGAGCTTATAAAGCTCCTTGGACGTATGAAGTTCAGGACCTCTTACGGACAGAACGGACTCAAGCACAGCATAGAGGTTGCCCAGATAGCAGGACTTCTTGCTTCAGAGCTTGGTTATGATGTACGCATGGCAAAGCGTGCGGGACTTCTTCATGATATAGGTAAGGCAGTAGATCACGAGCAGGAAGGAACACATGTTCAGCTCGGTGTTGAGCTTTGCAAGAAGTATAAGGAGCCGGCAATCGTTATAAATGCAGTTGAGTCACATCACGGCGATACTGCACCTACAAATCCTATATCATTCCTCGTAGCTGCAGCAGATGCTATATCAGCATCCAGACCGGGCGCGAGAAGAGAGTCTTTAGAGGCTTACACACAGAGACTCAGACAGCTTGAGGAAATAACCAATTCCTATGATGGAGTTGAAAAGTCATTTGCTGTACAGGCAGGACGTGAGGTTCGTATCATGGTAATACCTTCCGAGGTCAGCGAGGACGATATGGTCATTCTTTCAAGAGACATTGCAAAGAGGATCGAGGATGAAATGACTTATCCCGGACAGATCAAGGTCAACGTTATACGTGAGACCAGAGCAACAGCAACAGCTAAATAAAATATTAATTAGGGACTGTCACACCGGCGGCGATAGACTGAAGGTGTGGCAGTCCCTGTCAGCGTTATAAGGAAATAAATATGTACCAGATAGATTTTAATAAACCGATAAGTGTTCATTTTATAGGCATAGGAGGCATCAGCATGTCAGGCCTTGCCGAGATATTGATGAATGAGGGCTTTAAAGTCAGCGGATCAGATATGAAACAATCTGAGCTTACGGATACGCTTAAAGCAAAAGGGGCGAAGATCGAGATAGGACAGAAAGCAGAAAATATCGAAGAGCCGGATATTGTGGTTTATACAGCTGCAATACATCCGGATAACCCTGAGTATGCTGCTGCTGTTTCAAAGAATATCCCTATGCTTTCAAGGGCTGAGCTTTTGGGTGAGATAATGGCAAACTATACCGAGGCTGTTAATATTGCCGGAACTCACGGAAAGACCACGACCACCTCCATGATAACGGATATGGTGCTCGAAGCCAAGAAGGACCCTACTGTAACAGTAGGAGGAATGCTTGATGCCATTGGAGGCAATATCAGGATAGGCAAGAGCGATCTTTTCATAGCAGAGGCATGCGAGTACACTAACAGCTTTTTAAGCTTCCATCCGACACTTGCTGTGATCTTAAACATTGAAGCCGATCATCTGGACTTTTTTAAAGATATTGATGATATCAGAGCAAGCTTCAGGAAATTTATACATACTCTTCCTCAGAATGAAAAGGGATTTCTTGTTATCAACGGAGACATTGATGATATAGATTATTTCACGAAGGATCTTGGCTGCGGCTTTGTAACATTCGGAAAGAATAAGAGCTGTGATTATACCGCTGAAGACATAAGCTTTGATGAGAAGGCCTGCGCTTCATATACGCTCGTTAAAAACGGAGTAAAGACAGTAAGAGTGGAGCTTTCTGTTCCGGGAGAGCACAATGTCTATAATTCACTTGCAGCTATAGCTTCGGCAGAAAGGATGGGAATAGACACCAAAACGGCGGCAGCAGCATTGGTTAAATATAACGGAACAAAGAGACGCTTTGAATACAGAGGATCTGTAAACGGCGCCGATATCATTGATGATTATGCTCATCATCCGCAGGAGATAGAAGCTACACTTAAAGCAGCAAAGCTTTATCCGCATAAAAAGATAAGAGTTATATTCCAGCCTCACACCTATACAAGGACAAAGGCGCTTTTGGGAGACTTTGCCGATGCGCTTATGCTTGCCGATGAAGTTATTTTGGCAGACATCTATGCAGCAAGAGAAAAGAATACCATCGGAGTGAGCTCAAACGATATAGCGGAGCTTATAAATGCGCACGGAGGCAATGCAGGATATATTCCTGATTTTGATAAAATAATTGAGTATGTTTTGAAACATACAGAGCCGGGAGATTTGTTGATAACTATGGGTGCCGGAAATGTCGTAGATATAGCCGACAGGCTTACACGCTGATAATTATCCACCTTATCAACATTATAAACATTGAATCCACCGTCTGAGACGGTGGATTTTTTACGCTCTGAGAGCATTGATTTAAGCGGTTTTGAGAAGCTTATCAACATTGCCAACAATATAATTATGTAAACCAAACGGCTGTTTAAATATAAGACCTGATATGGTAAAATAAGCGGCACAGGAGTTTGAGTGGATATGAGTTGTACAGATAAGTTTGAGATAGATGCGACTATAGTCGCAAATGAGTTTATAGAAAAATATATGCCGGAGGCCAGCGGGGATTATGTAAAGGTATATCTTTACCTTCTTAAGAATCGTGCTGCCGGAGTTGAGATATCTGCCATAGCAGATGCACTGCATATGACAGAGGGAGATGTCCGCAGAGCTATCAGATATTGGGAAGATAAGGGCATAGTTTCAGTCGGAAGAAAAGACGGCGGTAAGGTGCAGTCTGCAGTTGATAATGAAGAGCAGAATACATCATGCGCTGAGGCTGAAGCTAAATCAGAAGAGACGGTTTGTGAGAGCGTTGTTATTGAAGCTCAGACTGAGAAGATTGATTCCATTGATACCGATACAAAGTCTATGTCGTCCGACAATGATAATAAGCAGCCAGGTGCAGGCGTAAGTGAGCTTGAAGATGAACTCAGAAACCGCTATAAGAATACAGCCGGCAAAGCTATACTTAATACGCTCAGCGAGGATGAGGAATTCGGTCAGCTTCTTTTTATTGTGCAGAAATATAGGGCAAAAATACTTACAGAGCGTGAGCAGGAGGTATTGGCATACCTCTATCACGGGCTGCATATTCCGTGCGAGGTCATAGATTATCTTGTAGCTTACTGTGTAGAAAATCAGCATAACAATATGCGGTACATTGAAAAAGTCGGTCTGGATTGGGCAAGAGCAGGCATCAAGGATGTAAGGGCTGCAAAAAGACGCACCTCAGAAATAGACAAAATGCGCAGAGATACAGCGAAGAAAAATACGGCAAGAGTAACCAGGCAGGGAATTACAAGAAATAATGATCTTGATGATTGGGTAAAAGCCCAGGTACTCGGCAAGCTGTAAGGAGAGCCTACGATGTCTATAAGCAGAGAACATTACAATGAAATAATGCGCATAATTTCAGAAAGGCATTTTGCGGCTGTCAGAGAAAAGAATGCAAGACAGGATGCAGTGTATGAGGCAGTACCTGCATTTAGAGTATATGATGAGAGGCTTTCTGAGTTAAGATCATTAGAGACTGAGGCAATGCTGCGTAAAAACGGTGAGCGTGTCGGGGAGCTGAGAGCTGAAAGAAAAAAACTCAGTGAGAAAAAAAACAAGCTGTTGATATCTTCGGGTTATCCTGAGGATTATCTGAACATACATTACCACTGTGCGGCCTGCGGCGATAACGGCTTTATAGGGAGCGAAAAATGCGGATGCTTTAAGCAGTTGGAATCAATTATGCTCAATCGTGAGTCAGGACTTCCGTCACTTATGGAAAGAGAGAATTTCTCCACCTTTGATATGAGTGTATTTGATAATGAAAGGCCTATAGAGGAGCTCCTGCCAAAAAGGATAACGCAATATGAGTATATGAAGGGGCATGTGCTGCCGCGTATAAAAAAGTATCTGGACAGTTTTGAAGCAGAGGGCAGTCATAATATTTTACTGTTCGGACCTGCGGGCACAGGAAAGACCTTTTTAAGCAATTGCATTGCAAAGGCTCTTATAGAAAGACAGCATTCAGTCGTTTATGAAAGAGCAGGAGACATGTTCAGAGCTATGTCCAAGGCGGAATTTGCAAACGGCAAAAATGATGATGCTGACTATATAGGACAGCGAGTTACAGAATGTGAATTACTTATACTTGACGATCTCGGCACTGAGTTTTCTACCGAATATACAAGGTCAAGGCTTTATTCCATAATTTCAGATAGACTTTCATATGGATTATCTACTATAATATCTACAAATATGTCTATGAATCAGATCTGCTCCGATTACGGAGAACGCATAAGTTCAAGATTTATGGGGCAATATATGCTGCTTCCGTTTTACGGCACAGACTTAAGAGTTATAAAGAGTAAAGGGGTATGATATGGGAGAAGAGAAGGAAATATTTTCCAGATCAAGTGATTACGAGGTGGAGACTGTACCTGTAGGTCCTATAGGAATAGTTCCTATGAAAGGCACCGAGGGCATGGCCGGAGTTATAGATTCCTTCCTTGTCGGATGGAGAAATGAAAGATTAAAGGACGAAAAAAATCAGCTTGCGTTCAAGGGCTATAATAAGGATTCGTATATAGTAGATTATGATGTTCCGAGATTTGGCTCAGGAGAAGGCAAGGGTGTTGTTAACAGCACAGTAAGAGGCCATGATCTTTATTTCCTTGTGGATGTTACCAATCATTCAATAAGCTATTCAATGGGCGGAATGCAGAATCATTATTCGCCTGATGATCACTATCAGGACCTTAAGAGAGTAATAGCTGCAGCTGCCGGTCAGGCAAAGCGCATGACGGTCATAATGCCTTTCCTTTATGAAGGAAGAGTGCATAACAGGAAGAACAGAGAGTCTCTTGACTGTGCACAGATGCTTAAAGAGCTTGTAAGCATGGGTGTTGACAATGTAATAACTTTTGACGCTAATGATCCGAGAGTAGTTAATGCTATTCCGCTCAGCAGCTTTGATACTATCTCACCGTCATATCAGTACATAAAGGCTCTTTGCAATAAGTACGATGACATTATCATTGACAGCGATCATCTCATGACTATAAGCCCGGATGAATCCGGAATGAGCCGTGCGATATATCTTGCAAACGTACTCGGCGTTGATATGGGTATGTTCTACGAGAGAAGAGATTATACAAAGGTAGTGGATGGAGTTAACCCGGTAGTTGCTCATGAATATCTCGGAGCTTCCGTAGAAGGTAAGGATGTCATCATTGTTGATGATATGATTTCTTCAGGAGACAGCATTCTTGATGTAGCAAGACAGCTGAAGCTCAGAAAAGCCAAGAGAGTATTCTGCTGCGTCAGCTACGGACTCTTCACAAGCGGCCTGGCAATGTTTGACGAGGCTTATGATAATGGCATAATCGATAAGGTATTTACTACAAACCTTATATATCAGTCTCCTGAGCTTGTTTCAAGAAAATGGTATGCTAATGTTAACATGGGTAAATATGTGGCTCTGCTCATAGACTATCTCAACCATGATGATTCTATCAGCGCGCTGCTTACACCTACTGACAGAATCAACCGTTTCCTTACAAAGTATAAGGAAAGACAGAGGAAGAAAGGCATCATTGAGTGATATCCTTCAGCAGAAAAATAACGGTGTTCAGCTTTATACTGACGATCTTTGTAATATGGATCCACGCTGTTAACGCCGGACTTTGCAGCCTTCAGCTTGATGAGCTGGCATCGATTAATGAGGTATCTGATATTGATGTTCAGCTTTTAAACTCAGGCATGACTGCTGCGGCCGGAAGTTTCGGTATTAAGCTGTGCTTCTCTATACAAAAAATATTAGGAACGGGCCTCGGGCAGATAGCTGTCCCGGGGTTCTTTGCTATGAGCGGATATCTGTTTTTTAAGGACGCTGATAAGGCTGTGGAACTTGCGTATTTCGCAAAGAAATGGAAAAGGCGTATAAGCTCACTTCTTATCCCATTTTTATTATGGAATACAATATATTACATAATATATGTAATTATCGGTAAGGCGGGTATGGATGCAAACTCACTATTTAACGGAGTGATACTTAATAGATATAATCCGGTATTCTGGTACCTGAGAGAGCTCTTAGTGCTTACGGTACTGACACCGATTATTTATATTCTGCTGAAAGATAAAAATGCAGCTCTGTCAGTTCTTTGCTTAAGCTTTATTTTAGCTGTATTTTATGATCTTCTTCCGTTCCATATAGTAAATGAGGATGCCCTTTTTTATTATATGACAGGTGCGTTTGCTTCACTTCATCTGAAACATAGTGTAGAGACGGAAAATGCCAAGTGGAAAAAAGTGTTCATTTTGGCGTTGATCTCATTTGTGATATTTGATTTTATATGCACTATATGTGAGGGAAGACTGAGAATGATTCTTTCAGGTACTATAGGAGGAAGGGCAGCAGGCTATATAATGCTGTTTTCTCTTATAAATCTGATATCTTCAAGAACATCAAAAGCATCAAAAGCATCAAAAGCATCAAAAGCATCCTCTGATATGAATTGTGAGAATGATAAAGCCGGAGATGTGCCGGCATTTATGCAGTTCAACTTCCTGATATATGCACTTCATTATCTGGAGATCAGATTTTTCAGATTGTTATTTAAAGCGGTCGGAATGGGTTTTATTGTTACAGAATCGATAGGATTTTTACTTATGCCTGTATTCTGCACAGCAGTCTCTGTTGCTGTTGGTATTATAATGAAAAGATATATTCCTAAAACTTATAGGATATTGACAGGCGGAAGAGGCTGAAAAAGAGCTTATAACGGTACATGAAAAAACTTAAAAGAAACAGATTTAAAAGATAATAGTATAAAAAAAACTGATAGATATGGAAGTGAAAAACGGTCATGCAAAGAGCTGATGCATGACCGTTAATTTTATCTGACATTCAGTGAGTCGGCTCTGTATCACCTACAAAGCGTCCCGATGCTCCCTCAGGGAGAATGAAGCTTAAGGAGTTATCCGTACCATGAGCAGAAGGTGTAATGACAGGAAGCCCTATCTCGGAAGCTTCGGTATGACCCGGATATTTGCTGCTTACAGCAAGATCAAGTATATATTTTAAAACTCCTGCCTGAAGACCTGTGGTGTAGCTGTTGATCAGGACAAAAAGAGGTTCATCGCAAAGCACATTGGAGCAAAGCTCTACAAAAGGATAAATGCTGTCCTCTATCTTCCAGATCTCTCCTTTCGGTCCTCTGCCGTATGACGGAGGGTCCATGATTATTGCATCGTATTTGCTGCCGCGTCTTATCTCACGTTCAACAAACTTTCCGCAGTCATCAACAAGCCAGCGTATATGAGCGTCGCCTAAGCCGGATGAGACTGCATTTTCCTTTGCCCAGGCTACCATACCTTTTGATGCATCAACATGAACGACCTCTGCACCTGCCGCTGCAGCAGCCATTGTCGCACCGCCGGTATATGCAAAGAGATTTAAAACTTTTACAGGTCTGTCTATACCTTTTTCCCTAAGAAGTCTGATCCTGTTCTTTATTAATGAATAACTCCAATCCCAGTTTACTGCCTGTTCGGGAAAAACTCCCGTGTGCTTAAATGCAAACGGTTTAAGATGAAAGGTGATATCCTTTGTCTCTTCGGCGTCAGAGTCTGAAGCTTGTCCGGCGCTGTTCTTTCCTAATGTATAATGTATATCCCAGCTTTCAGGAAGATCAAAGAACTCCCATTCTCCGCCGCCCTTTGAGGAACGATGGTAATGAGCGTTAGGGTGCTTCCATGCCTTGGAAGCATTTTTTTTATTCCATATTACCTGAGGGTCCGGTCTGATGAGTCTGTAGCCGCCCCAATCTTCGAGTTTTTCACCTGAAGCTGTATCCAAGACACGATAATCTTCCCAATTGTCTGCTGTCCACATATTGTTATCTCCATATTTATTATCTTATATATTTAATTTGTAATCATATCTGATCGTATACGCGAAAATTATATCAATTATGAAACATTAAGTAAACATTTTAAGATCGGATAAGGAGCAGGCAAGAATTATCAATAAATGTGGTTTTGAAAAATTCGAAATAATTTGTAATATATTAGAAAGTATTTATTTCTTGTAAGTACAAGATATTGTTGTTATACTTCACAATAGAATGAATGTAATACAGCCTGAGAGGGCTGATATATAATTGTTATCCGGAGAGAAGCTATGAGAAAACTTTTTAAAACTGCCATAGCAGCTATTGCCATGACGGCTGCACTTTCATCCGCAGCTTATGCAGCAGGTGGATGGACCAAGGAAAATAATACATGGGTCTATTATGATAACAGCGGATCGAAGGCTGTTAATACCTGGAAGCAGAGTGCGGACGGAGGCTATTATTATCTTGACGGATACGGCAATATGGTGACCAATTCGTTCATTGACAGTGAAAGATATGTAGATGCCGACGGTCGAATGGTAACCTCAGGCTGGAGACAGATCAACTCCAAATGGTATTATTTTGATTCCAACGGAAAAACTGTCAAAAATAAAGCTAAGCAGATAAACGGGGTATATTATTTCTTTGGTGACGACGGATACATGATTACAGGCTGGGTTCATGATGATAATAACTGGTATTATTGTGATCTTTCCGACGGACATATGTATGTCAATACCTGGAAGCAGCTTGAACCTTCGGATGAAATGTATATAGATGATTCAACATCCAACAGATCTGTCACAGAAAAGACAGACACAAACTGGTTCTATTTCCAGTCTACCGGTAAGGCTGCAAGAGCCAATGATTCCGAGGAATTTAAGGATTACACAATAAACGGGCTCCATTACTGCTTTGATGAGTACGGAAGACTTACCAAAGGCTGGGCGAAGGTTAAGGATACTACACCGAAGATAGCCGGATATAAGTATTACAATGATGATGCGTCCTTAGGTGTTTACGGAGCAGCCCATACAGGATGGCTTTCAGCTTATCCGCCTGAGAATGAAGGACTTGGAAACGATGTTGCATGGTATTACTTTGATTCAAAGGGAACCCCGTACTGCGGAAATGATGTATCAACAAATGATGACGATGAAACACTTGAAGCAAAGTTCAGAAGGATCACTAAGGGTACAAAGACCAGCACATTCCTTTTCAATGAACTCGGAAATCCTGTGCACGGTCTGAGAAAGGTCAGAAAGAAAGACGGAACAGTTACAAGTATGTATTTCGGTACAAAGCAGGAAAGCTGCCTGCAGCTCGGTGAAAAGAGTATAACGGAGGCTGACGGAACCGTATCTACCTTCCACTTCGATAACAGCGGATACGGAACAAACGGAGTTAAGGGCAATAAGCTCTATTATATGGGCAAGCTTCAGAAGGCGACAGATGACAGCTATGCTTATTACACTGTTGGCGGAACGACATACCTTGTTAATAAAACAGGAACCATTGTCAAGAACCATAACTCAAGAAAGGATCCGACAGATGTAGAATACAGATCTGATTCATCGGGAAGAAGATCCGGCGGCACAGAAAGTGATTCAGAGCTGAATGTTCCTTCCTTTGAGACAACAGAGATCAACTAATTCTGTATCAAAAAAAGAACATAAAACACTAAACATAAACGATAAAGCGCTTGCAATAGCAGGCGCTTTTATGTTATATTATTCGGGCTGTGGCATGATAGCGTTGATTCGTAAGGTTGCTGCGGAACGCAAAAACATAAGCGTCTGCAGGTTTTTACGGGGAGCGAATGTCAAGACAAATCGTTGGCGACAAGTCACTGTACCAAATTTAGGCTCCGGCATAAGACCGGAAAGCGGGGTGCATGTTGTAAGATATGCGACACACCCGACAACGTGTACAGTCACCACTTGTCGTACTAAGTCAAAAAGTACGAATAGGAGGCGACTTTTTTTATGGCAAAACAGATTATGAGGATCACACTCAAGGCTTATGATCACACACTTGTAGATCAGTCAGCCGCAAAGATCGTTGAGAGCTGCAAGAAGACAGGCTCAGAGGTAAACGGACCGGTTCCGCTTCCAACTAAGAGAGAGGTTGTTACAATCCTCCGCGCTGTTCACAAGTATAAGGACAGCCGTGAGCAGTTCGAGCAGAGAACACACAAGAGACTTATCGATGTTGTTAATCCTGGTCCTAAGACAATGGATACACTTCAGAGACTTGATATGCCTGCAGGTGTTTACATCGACGTTCAGATGAAGACTGAGGGTGAGAAGACAAGATCACCAAAGAAGCAGCTTATCACTAAGCCAGCTCCAAGAAAGGCTCCTGCCAAGAGACCGGCAGCAAAGAAGCCTGCACCAAAGAAAGCTCCGGTTGAATCAACCGAAGAATAAAACAGGACATCACCTGTTATAAACAGAAAGCACCTTTCATCTTCATATAACATATATGTAAGATGCGCTGGTCTTTCATGAATGCCGCATCGCTCGGTGTTCCGCTGTAGATTATCCAAGGAGGAAAATGATGAAAAAAGCAATTCTTGCTACTAAGGTCGGAATGACACAGATCTTCGCTGAAACAGGCGAGCTCATTCCGGTAACAGTACTGCTCGCAGGCCCATGCGTAGTTACTCAGGTTAAAACTGAGGAGACAGACGGCTACAATGCAGTACAGGTTGGATTCTCTGATATGAGAGAGAAGCTTATCAACAAGCCTGAAAAGGGTGTGTTCGATAAGGCTGGCGTATCTGTTAAGAGATACTTAAGAGAGTTCAGATTTGACAATGCTTCAGAGTACAATGTGAAGGACGAGATCAAGGCTGATATCTTCGAAGCTGGCGACAAGGTTGATGCAACAGCAATCACAAAGGGTCACGGCTTCCAGGGTGCCATCAAGAGACACGGACAGCACAGAGGACCTATGAAGCACGGTTCAAAGTTCCACAGACACCAGGGTTCAAACGGACCTGCTACAACTCCTGGACGCGTTGCCAAGGGTAAGGCCATGCCTGGACATATGGGATCTGTACAGAGAACTATTCAGAATCTTGAAATTATCAGAGTTGATGCAGAGAACAATCTGCTGTTGGTTAAGGGTTCAGTACCAGGACCAAAGAAGTCCCTTATAACCATCAAAGAGTCTGTAAAAGCATCTAAGTAATTTGATGGAAGGAAAGGAGGACTAAAAAATGGCAAATGTATCTGTATTCGATATGCAGGGCAATGAAGTCGGAAAGATGGAGCTCAATGACGCCGTATTCGGTGTTGAGGTAAATGAAAACCTTGTTCATGAAGCTGTAGTTGCTCACCTTGCAAACAAGCGTCAGGGCACACAGAAGGCAAAGACCAGATCAGAAGTTTCAGGAGGCGGAAGAAAGCCTTGGAGACAGAAGGGAACAGGTCATGCAAGACAGGGTTCAACAAGAGCACCTCAGTGGACAGGCGGCGGAGTTGTATTCGCACCGGTACCAAGAGATTACTCTGTATCAATGAACAAGAAGGCAAAGAGAGCTGCTCTTAAGTCAGCACTTACAAGCCGCGTTGAGGCTGGAAAGCTTATCGTTCTTGACGAGCTTAAGCTTGATGCTATAAAGACAAAGGATTTCGCAAAGGTTCTCTCAGCGCTTAAGGTTGAGAAGGCACTTGTTGTTCTCGACAAGGTAGATGAGAACGTTATCCTTTCAGCAAGAAACATTCCTACAGTAAAGACAACGCAGGTTAATACACTCAATACATATGATGTAATGAAGTATTCAACAGTTGTTGCTACAAAGCAGGCAGTTTCAAACATTGAGGAGGTATATGCATAATGGCAGCTTTAGCATACTATGATGTCATTCTGAAGCCTGTAGTTACAGAGTCTTCTATGAATATGATGGCAGAAAACAAGTACACCTTCCTCGTAGCTCCTGAGGCAACAAAGTCACAGGTTAAGGAAGCTGTTGAGAAGCTTTTCCCTGGAACAAAGGTTGAGTCAGTCAACACAATGAACAAAGACGGAAAGCAGAAGAGAAGAGGAATGGTCTTTGGAACGACAGCAAAGACAAAGAAAGCTATCGTTACACTGACAAAGGATTCAAAGCCAATCGAAATATATCAGGGACTTTGATAAATATGCAGACATTCACTGCGACAATAAATGAAAAGGAGAAAAAATAAGTCATGGGTATAAAGACATATAAGCCTTATACACCTTCAAGAAGACAGATGACCGGTTCTGATTTCTCAGAGATCACAAAGACTACACCGGAGAAGTCACTTCTTGCAGGAAAGACAAAGACTGCCGGACGTAACAATCAGGGTAAGATCACTGTAAGACACCACGGCGGCGGAAACAGACAGAAGTACAGAATTATAGACTTCAAGAGAAACTCTAAGGACGGTATCCCTGCAAAGGTTATCGGAATTGAGTACGATCCTAACAGAACAGCTAATATCGCTCTTATCTGCTATGCAGACGGAGATAAGGCATACATCCTTGCACCTCAGGGACTCACAGACGGCATGACCGTTATGAGCGGAGCTGAGGCAGAGGCAAGAGTAGGAAACTGCCTTCCACTCAGCGCTATTCCGGTTGGTTCAAACATCCACAACATCGAGCTTCTTCCTGGTAAGGGCGGACAGATGGTTCGTTCAGCAGGTAACTCAGCTCAGCTTATGGCTAAGGAAGGCCAGTATGCAACTCTCAGACTTCCTTCAGGCGAGATGCGTATGGTTCCTATCGAGTGCCGCGCAACGATCGGTACTGTAGGTAACGGAGATCACAACCTTGTAAACCTTGGTAAGGCAGGCCGTAAGAGACATATGGGCATCAGACCTACAGTTCGCGGTTCTGTTATGAACCCTAACGACCATCCACACGGAGGTGGAGAGGGACGTGCTCCTATCGGACGTCCGGGTCCATGCACACCATGGGGCAAGCCGGCTCTTGGTCTTAAGACAAGAAAGAAGAAGAAGTCTTCAAACAAGCTTATCGTAAGAAGACGTGATGGCAGAGCCATTAAGTAATAGAGGAGGATAAAGGATATGTCACATCGTTCATTGAAAAAGGGACCATTCGCTGATGCATCTCTTCTTAAAAAAGTTGATGCGATGAACGCTTCAGGACAGAAGTCAGTAATCAAGACATGGTCAAGACGTTCTACTATCTTCCCACAGATGGTAGGCCTTACAATTGCCGTACACGACGGCAGAAAGCATGTTCCTGTATTTGTAACAGAGGACATGGTTGGACACAAGTTAGGTGAGTTCGTTGCTACCAGAACCTTCAAGGGTCATGGCAAGGACGAGAAGAAGACAGGCAGATAAGGAACGCGTGAAAGGAGGATTCTAAAATGGCAAAAGGACATAGATCACAATATAAGAGAGAAAGAAATGCCGTTAAGGATTTGAGACCGCGCGCTAAGCTTTCTTACGCCAGAGTTCCAGTCCAGAAGGCATGCTTCGTATTAGATGCAATCAGAGGCAAGGATTTAGAGACCGCATTAGGTATCGTAACATACAACCCAAGATATGCTTCATCCTTAGTTAAGAAGTTACTCGAATCTGCAGCAGCAAATGCAGAGAATAACAACAACATGGATAGATCAAACCTGTATGTAGCAGAGTGCTATGCAAGCCAGGCACCTACCATGAAGAGAATACAGCCGAGAGCACAGGGCAGAGCTTACCGCATTTTAAAGCGTACAAGCCACATTACGGTTGTATTAGACGAGAAGAAGTAATAGGAGGAAAGCATGGGACAGAAAGTTAATCCACACGGCATCAGAGTCGGTGTTATTAAAGACTGGGATTCCAGATGGTTTGCAGATGGCAGAGACTTTGCTGACAATCTTGTTGAAGATCACAACATAAGAAAATTCCTCAAGAAGAAGTTAGAGGCTGCTGCAATCTCAAAGATCGAGATCGAGAGAGCAGCTGACAGAGTAAAGGTCATCATCTACACAGCTAAGCCAGGTATCGTTATCGGTAAGGGCGGAGCAGAGATTGACAAGCTCAAGGGAGAAATCCAGAAGTACACAACAAAGAAGCTCTTTGTTGACATCAAGGAAATCAAGAGACCGGATAAGGATGCTCAGCTTGTTGCAGAGTCAATCGCAACTCAGCTTGAGAACCGTGTTTCTTTCAGACGTGCCGTAAAGCAGTCAATGCAGAGAACAATGAAGGCCGGAGCACTTGGTATCAAGGCTCAGGTAAGCGGACGTCTTGCAGGCGCAGATATCGCTCGTTCAGAGTTCTATTCAGAGGGAACTATTCCTCTTCAGACACTCAGAGCTGATATTGACTACGGCTTTGCTGAGGCCGACACCACTTATGGTAAGCTTGGTGTAAAGGTATGGATCTACAAGGGTGAGGTCCTTCCACAGAAAAAGAGAGAAGGGAGCGATAAATAATCATGTTAATGCCAAAGAGAACAAAATATCGTAAGCAGCAGCGTGGTTCTATGAAGGGCGAAGCTCATAGAGGCAATAAGATCTCTAACGGTGAGTTCGGTCTTGTCGCTACCGAGTCATGCTGGTTAAGATCAAACCAGATCGAGGCAGCCAGAGTTGCCATGACACGTTACATCAAGCGTGGCGGTCAGGTTTGGATAAAGGTATTCCCGGATAAGCCTGTTACTTCAAAGCCTATTGGAGTACGTATGGGTAAAGGAAAGGGTTCAGTTGATTACTATGTAGCAGTAGTTAAGCCGGGCCGCGTAATGTTCGAGATCGCCGGAGTACCTGAGGAGACAGCACGTGAAGCACTGCGTCTTGCAATGCATAAGTTACCGCTTACATGCAAGATCGCATCAAAAGCAGATTTAGAAGGCGGTGATACGAATGAAAAGTAAGAAGTATTTGGATGAGCTTATCGCTAAAGACGTACAGGCTTTAAACGAGGATCTCGTATCAGCCAAGAAGGAGCTTTTCAGCTTAAGATTCCAGAACGCAACAAACCAGCTGGACAATACCGCAAAGATCAATGAGGTTCGTAAGAACATTGCGCGTATCCAGACAGTTATTGCAAAGAAGCAGAAGGCTGACTAATCAAAGGAAAGGAGAACATTAATCGTGGAAAGAAATCTTAGAAAAACACGTACCGGTAAGGTAGTAAGCAATAAGATGGACAAGACCATTACTGTTGCTATTCAGGACAATGTTAAGCATCCTTTGATCGGTAAAATCGTTAAAAAGACCTACAAGCTCAAGGCTCATGATGAGAACAATGAGTGTAATGAGGGCGATATTGTAGAAGTTATGGAGACCAGACCTCAGTCAAAGACTAAGAGATGGAGACTCATAAAGATCGTTGAGAGAGCTAAATAATCAGAAAGGAGTAACATTATGGTACAGCAGGAATCCAGACTTAAGGTCGCTGATAATACCGGTGCTAAGGAACTCCTTTGCATAAGAGTATGCGGCGGCTCAACAAGAAGATATGCCCGCATCGGTGACGTTATAGTTGCTTCTGTAAAGGACGCTACACCGGGCGGAGTTGTTAAGAAGGGCGACGTTGTTAAGGCTGTCGTTGTTCGTACAGTTCAGAAGACACGCAGAGCAAACGGAGCTTATATCCGTTTCGACGAGAATGCAGCAGTTATCATTAAGGATGACAAGACACCTCGTGGAACACGTATTTTCGGACCGGTTGCAAGAGAGCTCCGTGATCATCAGTTCATGAAGATCGTTTCACTTGCTCCGGAAGTATTATAAGGAGGGCCCTATGTTAAAGATTAAAAAAGACGACATGGTCAAGGTCATTGCCGGCAAGGACAAGGGCAAGGAAGGTAAGGTCCTCAGCGTTGATACCGACAAGAAGAAGATCGTTGTTGAAGGCTGCAATGTAATTACAAAGCACACAAAGCCAAACGTTGCTAACCCACAGGGCGGCATCGTTAAGAAGGAAGCTGCAATGGACATTTCAAACGTTATGCTCGTTGTTGATGGTCAGACCACAAAGGTTGGCTTCAAGGTAGAGGACGGCAAGAAGGTTCGTGTAGCAAAGAAGACCGGCAAGGTCTTAGCTTGATAGAAAGGAGGAAAAAACTGTGGCCAGATTAAAGGAAATCTATAATTCAGAGATCAGGGAAGCTATGCAGCAGAAGTTCGGTTATAAGAACGTCATGGAGATCCCTAAGTTAGAGAAGATCGTAATCAACATGGGTGTTGGCGAAGCAAAGGAAAATGCCAAGGTTTTGGACTCTGCTGTCAAGGACATGGAGACGATTTCAGGACAGCATGCCATCATCACTAAGGCAAGAAAGTCTATTGCTAACTTCAAGCTCCGTGAGGGAATGCCTATCGGATGCAAGGTTACACTTCGCGGTGATAAGATGTACGATTTTGCTGATCGTCTTATCAACCTTTCACTTCCTCGTGTACGTGACTTCAGAGGTGTTAACCCTAACTCATTCGACGGAAGAGGAAACTACGCTCTCGGACTTAAGGAGCAGCTTATATTCCCTGAGATCGAGTTCGATAAGGTAGACAGAACAAGAGGAATGGACATTATCTTCGTTACAACAGCAAAGACTGACGAAGAGGCAAAAGAGCTGTTGAGACTTTTCAACATGCCTTTCGCTAAATAAGGAGGAGCAGTAGAAAATGGCAAAGACTTCCATGAAAATTAAGCAGCAGCGTCCTGCAAAGTTCTCTACAAGAGCTTACAACAGATGCAGAATCTGCGGAAGACCTCATGCTTACCTCAGAAAGTACGGCATCTGCCGTATCTGCTTCAGAGAGCTTGCTTACAAGGGTGAGATCCCTGGAGTAAAGAAGGCTAGCTGGTAAGTAAAGTATATAGGCGGTTAAACAATGAGATCTGTGATCGGCTATTATGTTGATCCGGATTTCTCATTGGATAACTTGAGCTTATAGATATACACCAAAATAACGGATATCACATTTAAAGAAAGGAATTTACAAAAATGAGTGATCCAATTGCAGATATGCTTACGAGAATCCGTAATGCAAACATGCGCAAGCATGACACAGTTGATGTACCTGTATCAAAGATGAAGCTTTCAATCGCTGACATCCTTGTAAGCGAAGGTTATATTGAGAAGTATGAGATCATTGGAGAAGGTCATCAGAAGAACATCAGAATTACACTCAAGTACACAGCAAACAAGGCTGAGAGAGTAATCTCAGGTCTTAAGAGAATTTCTAAGCCGGGTCTCAGAGTTTATGCCGGCAAGGAGAACATGCCTAAGGTACTTGGCGGACTCGGAACAGCTATCGTTTCAACAAATGAAGGCGTTATCACCGATAAAGAGGCTCGTAAGAAGGGTGTCGGCGGTGAGGTACTTTGCTTCATCTGGTAATATCTGAAAACGTGCATTGCACGACAATTTAAGAAGGAGGAAATAACATGTCACGTATAGGAAGAATGCCGATAGCTATACCGGCTGGCGTTACCGTTACAATCGCTGACGGCAATGTTGTGACAGTAAAGGGTCCTAAGGGAGAGCTTACAAGAACATTCGCTCATGAGCTTACAATCGAGCAGAAGGACAACGAGATCATCGTTTCACGTCCTAATGATGTAAAGAGAATCAAGGCTCTTCACGGACTTACAAGATCACTTTTACATAATATGGTCGTAGGAACATCTGAGGGTTATCAGAAGGTTCTTGAGATTAATGGTGTAGGTTACAGAGCTGCTAAGCAGGGAAAGGTACTTACACTTAACCTTGGATACTCACATCCTGTTGAGATGACTGACCCTGAAGGAATCGAGACTGTCATGGAAGGACAGAACAAGATCATCGTTAAGGGTATCTCAAAGGAAAAGGTCGGACAGTATGCAGCCGAGATCCGTACAAAGAGACCACCGGAGCCATATAAGGGCAAGGGAATCAAGTATGATGACGAGCATATCAGACGTAAGGTCGGCAAGACTGGTAAGAAGTAATCTAAGGAGAGTATAAGATGATTAATAAGGTTTCAAAGAGCGAAATTCGCAGGAAGAAGCACGCAAGACTTCGCAACCGCATCTCAGGCACAGCAGAGAAGCCACGTCTTAGCGTTTTCAGAAGTAATAATCATATGTATGCTCAGATTATTGATGATACTGTAGGCAATACAATTTGCTCAGCATCAACACTTGACAAGGATGCCAAGGATCTTGAGTATACAGACAATGTAGAAGCAGCTGCATTTGTTGGAAAGACAATCGCTGAGAAGGCTCTTGCAAAGGGCATCAAGGAAGTTGTTTTCGACAGAGGCGGATTCATCTATCACGGTAAAATACAGGCACTTGCTGATGCAGCACGTGAAGCCGGACTTGAATTCTAAGGGGGAAGGAACAATATGAAGAGAGAAATTATCGATCCTAAGTCATTAGAATTGAACGACAAGGTTGTTGCCATCAAGCGTGTTTCAAAGACCGTTAAGGGTGGACGTACAATGAGATTCCAGGCTCTTGTAGTTGTTGGAGACGGCAACGGACATGTAGGAGCAGGAATCGGTAAGGCAGCTGAAGTTCCTGAGGCTATTCGTAAGGGTAAGGAAGCTGCTATCAAGAATATCGTTAGCGTTCCGCTCGATAAGAACAGCTCAGTACCTCACGACTTCACAGGAATCTTCGGAAGTGCAACAGTACTTCTTAAGAGAGCTCCTGAAGGTACCGGTGTTATCGCCGGAGGCCCTGCTCGTGCGGTAATCGAGCTTGCTGGAATTAAGAACATCCGTACCAAGGCGCTTGGTTCAAACAACAAGGTTAACTGCGTACTTGCTACGATCGAAGGACTTAAGTCAATGAAGACTCCTGAGCAGTATGCTGCCCTCAGAGGCAAGACTGTCGGCGAGATTCTCGGTTAAACAGGAGGTTAAAAGAGATGGCAGAAAAATTAAAAGTAACTCTTATCAAGTCTCCTATAGGTGCTGTTCCGAAGAACGCTAAGACTGTAGCTGCACTTGGTCTTCACAAGATCAATTCTACCAATGAGCTTCCAGACAATGCTGCTGTTAGAGGCATGCTCAGACAGGTTGCTCACATGGTTAAAGTAGAAGAGCTTTGATCGGAGGGGGTAAAAGATGGAATTATCAAATTTAAGACCTGCTGAAGGTTCTAAGCATAAGGCTAATTTCAGAAAGGGCCGCGGTACAGGATCAGGTAACGGTAAGACAGCCGGTTACGGACACAAGGGTCAGAAGGCACGTTCAGGTGCTCCAAGACCTGGATTCGAGGGTGGCCAGATGCCACTTTACAGAAGACTTCCTAAGAGAGGCTTCACAAACAGAAACAGAGTTGATTATGCTGAGCTTAACATCAGCAGACTCAACGCTTTCGAGGACGGTGCAACAGTAGATGTTGAGATGCTCTGCACAATGGGCATCATCAAGGATCTCCGCAGCGGACTTAAGATTTTAGGCAGAGGAGAGCTCACAAAGAAGCTTACAGTAAAGGCTAACGCTTTCTCAGAGACTGCTAAGCAGAAGATTGAGGCATGCGGCGGTACCTGCGAGGTAATCTGATATGTGGAATCTTCTGAAAAATGCGTGGAAGGTAGTAGAAGTACGTAAGAAACTGCTCTATACATTTATGATATTGGTTATCATAAGATTCGGATCAGTTCTTCCGGTGCCGGGAGTTAATACCGGATACTTCGCAAGTCTGTTCAGTAATCTGAGCGGCACTGACGCATTCGGATGGTTCAATGCAATGACCGGTGGATCTTTTGAAGATCTATCGATCTTTGCGTTAAGCATTACACCTTATATCACTTCATCCATCATAATGCAGCTTCTTACCATAGCGATTCCTAAGCTTGAGGAACTGCAGAAAGACGGAGAAGAGGGACGTAAAAAAATAGCTGAGTATACAAGATATGTAACGGTTGCTCTTGCACTTTTAGAGTCAACAGCTATGGCTATCGGATTCGGCGGCAAGGGTCTTCTTTATAACTTTAATGCAGCAAGCGTTATTGTCTGCATAGTTACAATGACAGCCGGCTCAGCACTTCTTATGTGGTTTGGTGAGAGGATCAACGACAACGGTATCGGAAACGGTATTTCTATCGTACTTCTTTTCAACATCCTTTCCTCACTCCCGGATGATCTTGGTTCGATCTACAATACATTTGTCAGAAATGACAATATTGCGGTCGCAGTTGTAATGGCGATAATAGTTATCGCATGCATTGCAGCACTTTTCGTATTTACGATTGTGCTGAATGACGCAAAAAGAATCATTCCTGTTCAGTATTCAAGAAAGATGCAGGGACGCAGACAGGTTGGCGGTGCTGGTTCAAATATTCCGCTCAAGGTCAATACTGCAGGTGTTATGCCGGTAATCTTTGCATCATCGATTATGTCGATACCTTCCATGATCAGCCAGTTTGTTACAGTTGATTATTCAACTGCAGCAGGCAAGTTCCTTATGGTAATGAGCTCCGGCTATTGGTGCAGAAGAGAGTATCCTTGGACAAATATTGGTCTCGTTATCTACCTTGCTCTTATAATTGCATTTGCATACTTCTATACAAGCATCTCATTCAATCCGCTTGAGGTTGCCAATAATATGAAGAAGAGCGGCGGATTCATACCGGGACTCAGACCTGGCAGACAGACAAGTGACTATCTTTCAAAAATACTTACATATATCGTATTCATCGGTGCTGTAGGTCTTTGTGTAGTCGCTGTTGTACCTATCATTGCATCAGGTATATTCGGCCTTGGACGCCTTTCATTCACAGGAACATCACTTATCATTATTACTTCAGTTGTTATTGAAACGCTGAAGTCACTGGAATCACAGCTTCTTGTAAGAAACTATAAGGGATTCCTTAATGACTAAGAGGGGCATTATGAAAATTGTTATGTTAGGTGCGCCTGGTGCCGGCAAGGGTACACAGGCACTGAATATAGCTAAGGAATATGGAATTCCGCACATCAGTACGGGAGACATTTTCAGAGCAAACATTAAAAATCAGACAGAGCTTGGCATGAAGGCCAAAGAGTATATGGATAAAGGAGCTTTAGTTCCGGACGAGGTTACGATCGGAATGCTTCTTAGCCGTATAGAAGAGGAAGACTGCAAAAACGGATTCGTACTTGACGGATTCCCACGTACTATTCCTCAGGCTGAATCTCTTAAAAAAGCTCTTTCCGATAAGAACACCAAGATCGACTTTGCTGTAGACATCGAGGTTCCGGATGAGGATATTATCAACAGAATGTCCGGAAGACGTGCCTGCACAAAGTGCGGCGGAACGTATCACATCGTATTCAATCCTCCTAAGAAGGAAGGAATCTGTGATGACTGCGGTTCTGAGCTTGTACAGCGAGCTGACGATAAGCCTGAAACAGTCCTTGAGAGACTTAAGACTTATCACGAACTGACACAGCCTCTTATCGACTTCTATAAGCAGGAAAACGTTCTCGTCGAGGTTGATGGAACAAAGAAGCCGTCAGAAGTTTTGGAAGACATACTGGGAGCGCTTAAATAAAATGGTTACGATAAAGTCGGATCAGGAAGTAGAATTAATGAGAGAGGCCGGACTCATCCTTGCAAAGGTCCACAAGGAGCTTGAAGGTATAGTGAGACCGGGCATCAGTACACTCGATATTGACAAGGCATGTGAAAAGATAATTCGCGGATATAATTGCATTCCTTCATTCAAAGGATACGGCGGTTTTCCGGCATCTGCATGTGTATCAGTCAATGAAGAGGTAGTACACGGAATTCCTTGCAAGGACAGGATCCTTCAGGAGGGTGACATCGTATCAATAGATACAGGTGTTATCTGGAAGGGTTGGCAGTCAGATGCGGCACGAACTCATGCGGTAGGAAAGATATCAGGAGAGCATCAGGATCTCATCGACAGGACGAGAGAGAGCTTTTTCAGGGGAATCAAGGCTGCTGTAGCAGGAAACCATGTAAATGACATCGGCAGAGCTGTTGAGGAATATATCTCACAGTTTGGCTACGGCATCGTAGAAGACCTTGTAGGGCACGGCATCGGACAGGAGATGCACGAGGATCCGGAGGTTCCGAACTTTACCTGCGCACGACGCGGGATCAGGCTCAGAAAGAATATGACTATTGCTGTTGAGCCGATGATCAATATGGGTACATATGCTGTAGAGGAGCTTGATAACGGCTGGACCTTTGTCAGCACCGACAGAAAGTACTCAGCGCATTATGAGAACACCATTTTGATAAGAGAAGGTGAACCAGAGGTATTATCGCTTCTGCCGGAAGAAAAGAAGCTTTACGGAGTTTTATAGGGAGGTAAGGATGTCTAAAGCAGACGTCATCGAACTGGAAGGCACAGTTGTAGAGAAACTGCCAAATGCAATGTTCTCTGTAGAACTGGAAAACGGACACCAGGTACTGGCTCATATCAGCGGAAAGCTGCGCATGAACTACATAAGGATTCTGCCTGGAGACAAAGTTACTCTTGAAATGAGCCCGTATGACCTCTCCAAGGCAAGAATCATTTGGAGAGATAAATAATTGGACTAAAAAAAACACATAATACTCATGATCCGGATGAAGCGGCTTATTGCATCAATGGCAAATTATTGTTATAATGCTATGGCAACTTTATCCGGGATGGGTTTAGTGTGTCAAGAAAGAAGGGAGATTGTAATGAAAGTCAGATCTTCAGTAAAGCCTATATGCGAAAAGTGTAAGGTTATCAAAAGAAAGGGTGTTATCAGAATTATCTGTGAGAACCCTAAGCACAAACAGAGACAAGGTTAATTAAGGAGGAGAAACATGGCTCGTATTGCAGGTGTGGACCTTCCGAGAGAGAAGCGTGTTGAGATCGGTCTTACATACATTTATGGTATTGGACTTCACTCATCACAGCGTATTCTTAAGGAAGCAGATGTAAATCCTGATACTCGTGTCAAGGATCTTACTGATGACGAGGTTAAGAGACTTGCGGAAGTGATTTCTGAGACTCAGGTTGTAGAAGGTGATTTAAGAAGAGAAATCGCTACAAACATTAAGAGACTTCAGGAAATCGGATGCTATCGCGGAATCCGTCACAGAAAGGGACTTCCGGTACGCGGACAGAAGACAAAGACAAATGCCCGTACACGTAAGGGTCCTAAGAAGACAGTAGCAAATAAGAAGAAGTAAGTAAGAGATTTGCATCTTTTACGAGCAGGATTTATGCGGCTGTCAGAGATCGTAAAGAGGCTTATATGCTTTACTTGCGACCGGTTATACGGCAGCATAAGCATAAAACATTGAGGTCGGACGGTATTTACATACCGGTCCGGGACATATTCAAGAAAGTAGGTTAGTTTGATATGGCAAAGAAAGTGTCAGCAGGCGCTAAGAAGATAACAAAAAAGCGCGTTAAAAAGAACGTTGAACACGGTCAGGCACACATCCAGGCATCCTTCAATAACACAATCGTTACATTGACTGATGCAGCAGGCAATGCTTTATCATGGGCAAGTGCAGGCGGACTTGGCTTCAGAGGTTCAAGAAAATCTACTCCATACGCAGCTCAGATGGCTGCAGAGACTGCTGTTAAGGCAGCCTTAGTGCATGGTTTAAAGACAGTAGATGTTATGGTAAAGGGTCCTGGTTCAGGACGTGAGGCAGCTATACGTGCCCTTCAGGCAGCTGGATTACAGGTAACCAGCATTAAGGATGTGACTCCGGTTCCACATAACGGTTGTCGCCCACCAAAGCGTAGAAGAGTCTGATTTTGGAGGTTTAAAATGGCAGTAGATAGAGTTCCTGTTCTTAAAAGATGCAGATCCCTTGACCTGGATCCTGTATATTTAGGAATTGATAAAAAGTCTAACAGAAAAGCTGTTCATCAGCAGAGAAAGCTTTCTGAGTACGGCATGCAGCTTCGTGAGAAGCAGAAGGCTAAGTTCATTTACGGCGTACTTGAGAAGCCTTTCCGTAACTATTATGCTAAGGCTGAGCGTAAGCCTGGTCAGACAGGTGAAAACCTTATGATCATGCTTGAGTCACGTATTGACAACGTAATCTTCCGTCTCGGCTGGGCTCGTACAAGAAGAGAAGCAAGACAGATCGTTGACCACAAGGACGTTTTAGTAAATGGCAAGCAGGTTAACATCCCTTCATATCTTGTAAAGGCAGGAGACATCATCGAGATCAAGGAGAAGAAGAAGTCTTCTCAGAGATTCAAGGATGTTATTGAGGTTACCGGCAGCCGTCTCGTTCCTGAGTGGTTAGAGTCAGATAAGGAGAACCTTAAGGGTCGTGTTATTGAGCTTCCTAAGAGAGAAGCTATCGACGTTCCTGTTGATGAGATGCAGATCGTCGAGCTGTATTCTAAGTAATAACACATTACTGACATCACGCACCATTCAAAGGAAGGAGGAAGGGCGGTATTTCAGAATGAAATTATCGCTTGATAACGCATGTTCGATTTTGAAAAACCAAATATTGAGATTGTCGAGATCTCAGACGATAAAAAATACGGCAAGTTTGTTTGCGAGCCTTTAGAGAGAGGTTATGGCATTACCCTTGGTAATTCATTAAGACGTATCATGCTTTCATCTCTTCCAGGCACTGCGGTAAACCGTATTAAGATCGACGGTGTAGTTCATGAGTTCTCATCGATCCAGGGCGTTAAAGAAGACGTTACTGAGATAGTTATGAATGTCAAGGAGCTGGCTATCAAGAATAACAGCAGCGACAACCAGCCGAAGACAGCATACATTGAGGCTTCCGGAGAAGGAGTAGTTAGGGCTTCAGATATCAAGGTTGACCAGGATATCGAAATTATGAACCCTGACCAGGTTATCGCTACTTTAAGCGGACCTGACGCAAAGCTTAATATGGAGCTTACGATCGTGAACGGACGTGGATATGTAGGTGCTGACAAGAATAAGTCTGATGAAGCACCTATCGGCAGCATCGCTGTTGACTCAATATTCACACCTGTTGAGCGTGTAAATATGACTGTTGAAAATACTCGTGTAGGACAGCAGACAGATTTTGATAAGCTCACACTTGACGTTTATACAAACGGCACTATCGAGCCTGACAATGCAGTCAGCCTCGCAGCAAAGGTGCTCAGCGAGCATCTTAGCCTGTTCATCGATCTTTCAGAGGATGCCAGAACTGTTGAAGTTATGGTTGAGAAGGAAGATGATGAGAAGAGCAAGGTTCTTGAGATGAATATTGATGAGCTTGAGCTTTCAGTTCGTTCTTACAACTGCTTGAAGAGAGCCGGCATCAATACAGTAGAAGAGCTCTGCTCAAAGACACCTGACGATATGATGAAGGTCAGAAACCTCGGACGCAAGTCACTTGAGGAAGTTCTTGCTAAGCTTAAGGAGCTTGGTCTTTCACTTAACGATCAGGAAGAAATGTAATATAAGTCACGGCCTATACGGCTTATCCCATTGATAAGACCACAGGCGCAATAGGAGGAAATACACATGGCAATGTACAGAAAGCTCGGAAAGACCTCTTCACAGAGAAAGGCTCTTCTGAGAAACCAGGTTACACAGCTTCTTTACCACGGCAAGATCGTTACTACTGAGGCAAGAGCAAAGGAGATCAGAAAGATCGCTGAGAAGCTCATTGCTCTCGGAGTAAGAGAAAAGGATAACTTCGAAGAGGTTACAGTTACAGCTAAGGTAGCAAAGAAGGACGCTGACGGAAAGCGCGTTAAGGAAGTTAAGGAAATCAACGGCAAGCAGAAGAAGGTTACTGTATATGATGAAGTACAGAAGACCATCAAGAAGGATAAGCCTTCAAAGCTTCATGCAAGACGTCAGATCCTTTCAGTTCTTTACGATGTAACAGAGGTTCCTACAAAGGCAGCCGGCCGCAAGGCAAACACAAAGAAGGCTGATATCGTAAACAAGATCTTTGATGAGTACGGCACAAAGTATGCTAACCGTAACGGTGGATATACACGTATCGTAAAGATCGGTCAGCGTAAGGGTGACGCTGCAATGGAAGTTCTTATTGAGCTTGTATAATAAGACTTAATAACAACTTGATAAAGCTTTTTATAGGACCGCAGTTTTTACTGCGGTCCTTTTTGCGTTCATAAAGATCAAATTTTATTGTTAATCATATTATTACTCATGTTCATAAATATGTAATTTGACTTCGCTATTGAACGAACATATAATAAAAAAAAAGAACAGAATTCGTTCATTATTTCAGAATAATTTAAATCATTATTATTCTTTAAATTCAGGAGCAGATTATGAATAAGATAAGGACGTTTATTGTTACGGCTGCTGCAGTACTCGGAATGACCTCCATGTCTTCTTATGCGTACTACACAAAGACTAAAAGCATACCGAGTGTCAGAATAATGATAAATACAGGAGAGCTTAGTCTTGGTGATGAGCTGTCTGATAATGCAGAGGCCTATGTGAGCATAGCCGACGGCAATCAGTACTATGAATTAGACGATGCGGAATGGCTTGATGACATCACAGAGCTTAAGGTTGGTGATGCACCAAGAATGCGTGTTACTCTTTATGCTATTCCGAAGGAAACTGAATCAACCAATTACAGTACGGTATGGTTATTTAACGGTACATATAATTCAAGCAATGTAAGCATTAAAAAAGGAGAGCTTTTGTCTGCAGACAGACGTGATTCGGGCTATTCTCTTATGGTGACATTAAGAGTGGATCCTGTAAAGGGAACCTATGATACTCCTGTATCGGCCAACTGGTCATCTACTCTTGGCCTTGCAAAATGGGATGTAAACTATAATGATTCCCGTTATTATGATGTGTACTGTTATAGAGGCTCTAAGGTGGTTAAGAGACTGGCAAACTATAAGGGCACAAGCTACAATTTCTTTCCATATATGACAGAGGTCGGCGAATACAGCTTCAAAGTAAGAGCAGTTCCGGTACCGAATTCAGGCATCGGAAAAAGCTCGGAATGGGAAGAGTCTTCAGTTCTTAATATTCATAAGGGGCAGACCTCAGACGGATCAGGCCAGACTACAGCTGATGAAAACGGCGGCGTAGGTTCATCTGTAACCGGCACAGTGGATTATATTAACGGACAGAATTTCGGTGGTCAGTATGGCTGGATCAACCAGGGGAATGATACATATTTCCGCTATCCTGACGGCAAGATAGCAACAGGCTGGATGAAGCTTGACGGAACCTATTATCGCTTCGATAATACCGGAAGGCTTAAAAAGGGATGGTTCCAGAATCAGTATGGTAATTGGTTCTACCTTGATCCTAACACCGGAGCTATGAAAACAGGATGGTTTAACGATAACGGCAATTACTATTATCTCTCAAAGGAAAGCGGAGATAAGGAAGGCTCAATGGCAAAAGGCCTTACCGTTATAGACGGCAAAACGTATTTCTTTAATGATTACGGCATGATGTATACAGGATGGAGAAACATAGGCGGAGCTTATTACTATTTCTATCCAAAGGGAAGCACAGGCGGAGCATACGGCTATATGGCTGTAAATACAAAGGTTGGAGTATTTAACGTAGGTGCTGATGGGGCTTGGAGACCCTGAATAAGAAATTTATGACTGATATATTTTTTGATTACAGAAAAGCAGAACCTTTTTTCAATAACGATGAATTAGTAAGCGCTTCACGTTTGGCATTTGATGCGCGCAGCGAACTCGTAAATAAAACAGGAAAAGGGAGCGATTATACAGGTTGGATAGACCTTCCTAAAGAGTATGACAGAGAAGAGTTTGAAAGAATCAAAAAAGCTGCTGCAAAAATAAGATCAGACTCGGAGGTCCTTATAGTAGTTGGTATAGGGGGAAGCTATCTGGGAGCAAGGGCTGCTATAGAATTTCTGACAGACAGCTTTTATAACCTCAGGAATGCAGCTCCGGAAGCTGATGGATTACAGATATTCTTTGCCGGGAACTCTCTAAGCCCAAAGTATCTGAATGATCTTGTCAAGCTTACTGAAGATAAAGATTTTTCTGTAAATGTTATCTCTAAATCTGGAACTACAACAGAGCCTGCTATAGCTTTTAGAATTTTCAGAGAGCTTCTTATTAAGAAATACGGAGAAGCTGGTGCCGCTGAGAGGATCTATGCGACGACAGATAAACAAAGAGGCGCATTAAAGAAGCTGGCAGATGAAAAGGGTTACGAAACCTTTGTTATTCCTGACGACATAGGAGGCAGATATTCAGTCCTTACAGCAGTTGGTCTTCTGCCGATTGCAGCAGCGGGCTGTGATATAGATAGCCTTATGGAAGGAGCTTTCGCCATGAGAGAGCTTTGTCTCAGCCAAGAATTTGAACATAATCCGGCAATGCAGTATGCGGCAGTAAGAAATATTCTCTATAATAAGGGCAAGAAGATTGAGATCTGCTCTAACTTTGAGCCTTCAATGCACTATATAGGAGAATGGTGGAAACAGCTTTTCGGAGAATCAGAAGGTAAAGAACATAAAGGGATTTTTCCGGCAGCTGTAGACCTTAGTACCGATCTTCATTCTATGGGGCAGTATATCCAGGATGGAGAGCGAATGCTAATGGAGACCTTTATAGAGATTGAAAAGTCATCGGCAGAGGTACTTTTGTCATCAGAAGCTGAAGATACTGACGGGCTCAATTATCTGGCAGGCAGAGATATGGATTTTGTAAATTCAAGAGCACTTAACGGAACCTTGTTAGCTCATGAAGAGGGCGGAGTTCCTTGCATGAGGCTGACTTTAAAGGATCAGAGCGAGTATTCCTTAGGAGAGCTTTTCTACTTCTTTGAGTTTGCATGCGGTGTAAGCGGATACATGTTAGGAGTTAATCCTTTTGATCAGCCCGGAGTAGAAAGCTACAAAAAGAACATGTTTGCACTTTTGGGAAAGCCCGGATATGAAGAGCTTTCCGAAAATTTAACCAAGCGTTTATAAATCAAGTTTAACTCATTTATAAAAAGGAGGAAGGTATGGCTGTACTGACATATAAGTGCCCCAACTGTGAAGGTCCGCTCAAATGGGACGGAGGAAAAAAGAAATTTATATGTGAATACTGCGATTCTGCATTCAGTGAGGAGGAAATAAAAAAGCTTAATCCGGACTCAAAAGAAGCTCAGGAAGTGAGCAGAGAAGAGGCAGAATTCCTTGGGGTCAATGTACCTGAAGCTGCTGAACCTTCAGCATCAGGCGATGCTGAGAGTGGACAGGCGGAAGGAAAAACTCCGGCATCGATGAAAGCTGCATCAGCTGTAAAGATATACAGCTGCCCTTCCTGCGGAGCTCAGATTGCTGCAGATCCTACTGTTGCTGCAACAGAATGCTTTTACTGCGGAAGCCCTGTAGTGCTCTCAGATAAGTTCCAAGGAAGCTTTGACCCTGATTATGTAATAGCCTTTGACATAGATAAAAAGAAGGCGTCCGAAATATTTAAGGAATGGTTAAAGCAGCATAAATACGTACCTGAAGCCTTTTATAAGGATCGCATAGATGAGATAAAGGGCGTATACTTCCCGTACTGGGTATACAGCGGAAAGCTTGACAGCGTTGCAACCGGTGAAGGAAGAAATCTGAATGTTTACAGAATGGGTGATACTGAGTATACAGAGACATCTGTATATGAGATATATCAGCCGGGAAGCATTGAGATCAATGACATTTCATGTATAGCACTTAAAAATGCCAATAAAGTTCTCTGTGAAAGCGTAATTCCTTTTAAGCTTGAAAAAAAGCAGGATTTTGAGCCTGTATATATGCAGGGGTATATGGCTGAAATACGCGATATAGATAAGTCTGAGATCGAGCCTCAGATTAATGCCGAAGCAGAAGAATATGCTAAAAATCAGATAACCTCAAGCATTGAATCAGAATTTGACAGTGTAACCTTAGACAAAATAAATATTAATACAGTAACTGAGAAGTACAGCTACGTAATGCTCCCTGTATGGACACTTACCTATAAGGGAAATGACGGCAAGATATATTATTTCTCAATAAACGGTCAGACAGGAAAGACCTGCGGAGAGCTGCCGGTAGATAACAGCAAGCTTAAAAAGCTCTTTATATCTATTGCTGCACCTCTGTTTGTGGTGCTTATGCTGTTTTTCTACTTTGTTCTGTGAAGAATGTTTACATATGCTGCGGACAGGTGAGTATGTCCGTAAGGTTAGCGAAAAAAGATATGTGTAATGGTTTTGATCGGAGGGTATATTATGAGCCTGCTGAATAAAAAAATTCTTCATGCCGCATGTATTGCCGGAGTATGCCTTACTATAAACGGTATAAACGCAGAGGCGGCTGACTATGAAAAAGCTTCAGAGCTGGACATAAGCTATGATGTTTCCGGATGCTATGAAGATATTGCGACACTGCATGACGAAGGAGTAAGAGTATTTGATACTGCCGGCCTTCTGAGTGATGAGGAAAGAGAATCCCTGGGAGCAGCACTTGACACAGTGTCTGAGAACACCGGTTTTGATATTGCTGTATTTACAGCAGAGGATATCAGCGGTTACGAAAGAACTCAGGACTATGCCGATGATATATATGACAATTCCGGCTTTGGTTATGGGGATGATAACAGCGGATGTATCCTCGTTATGGAGACATACGGGAACGGAAGCGCTTACATTTCTACTGCAGGAGATGCCATACGTTATATAACTGACAGAGGCGTTGACTATATATTTGATGAAATTGATAACGGAAGCGGAGTATGGACATACTTTGCTGAAGGCGATTATTATAAAGCCTGTACATTGTTTGCAGAGGGTGTAGAGCTTTTATACAGTGAAGGTATCAGCGAAGACCAGGCAAATTATGATACAGAAACCGGAGAATTAGATCCTTATTATGAGCCTGAGCCAGAAAAGAAAAGTCTTGATCCGTTAGAGATTTTAGCAGCAATTGCAATCAGCCTTATTGCCGGAATACTGCCGGTTAAATCTGTTAAGGCAAGCTATGCCATGAAAGGTGAAAAAGCCATGGCAAACGGTATAAATCAGGCTTATATGGCTTCATCAGGCTATAAGCATACAAGCAGCTCAGGAAGCAGATTTGTCAATAAATTTGTTACGTCAAGGAAAATTGAGCGTCCTTCAAATGATTCCAATTCCGGACACGGCGGAGGAATTTCCTCAACTCATACAAGCTCAGGAGGTGTGACTCACGGCGGAGGCGGAAGAGGAGCCAGATAAAGACAATAATAAATTAACAGGACACAAGTCAAGTCAATTATAGTTATTTAGTATATAAATGCTGATGAATAGTACTCGGAGGTCCGCTAATTAGGGACCTCCGATTTTATGAGAACGGAGAGTAAATACAAATGAACAGGCAGGTAATACTGCTGAGAAGCATTCTTGAAAATAATACTATAACCCAGAGAGGTCTGGTTAAGACTACAGGCATTGCCTTGGGTTCAGTTAATACGCTTATAAAGAAATGCATGGCTGAAAGCCTTATAGAGCATGGCTGCCGGGAAAAAGGTGAAACCTACCGGGTAAGCGAAAAAGGCATCGAATTTATCAAGCCGTATATGGTTGACGGAGCTGTAATAATGGCTGCCGGTTTCGGATCAAGATTTGTACCGCTTACGTTTGAGACCCCAAAGGGACTGTTAGAAGTATTCGGTGAGCCTATGGTAGAAAGGCAGATAAAACAGCTAAATTCCGTAGGTATTACTGATATAGCCGTAATAGTTGGATATATGAAGGAAAAATTCGAATATCTTACTGATAAATACGGCTGTACGCTTATATACAACAAAGATTATGAGACAAAAAATAATATATCCAGTATATATGCCGCAAGGGATTTCATAAGAGGCAGAAACATTTACATATTAAGCTCTGACAATTGGATAAGAGACAATATGTATCACAGCTATGAGGGCGGAGCCTGGTATTCGGGAGTTCATTTTGACGGTCCGACGTCAGAATGGGTACTGGTTACAGATAAAAAGGGACGGATCACAGATACTTATCCCGGAGGAAGAGATTGTAACTGCATGATGGGACCTGCGTATTTTTCACGAGATTTTTCAGACAGCTTTATGCCGGTTCTGGAACGCTATGCAAAGATGCCGGGAACGGACGATTATTATTGGGAAAATGTATTAATGGATATGCTTAACGGCACAGCCAAGAAGAGGCTTAATGCATTTTTCGGGCATATACCTGAACTTGAATTATGCTCTTCATTAAATATGAGCATTAATCTTCAGCCTGATAATAATGTTTATGAGTTTGAAAATCTTGAAGAGCTGAGATCGTTTGATAAGAAATATATTGATGATTCGGGCTCTGCGGCAATGCAGCTGGTAAGCCGTGTATTCAATGAACCTGAATCCAAAATCACCAATATTCGCAGACTTAAGGCAGGAATGACAAATAACTCGTGGCTGTTTTCTTTGGAAGGAAGCTCATATATCTGCCGTATACCGGGGCAGGGAACTGAGAAGCTTATAAACAGACATGAGGAAAAAGCAGTATATGATGCTGTTAAATATTTGGATATAACCGAAAGACTTATCTACTATGATGAGAACAGCGGGTATAAGATATCTGAATATTATGAAAACTCACGTAATGCGGACCCGCATAGCGATACTGATATGGCCAACTGCATGCAAAAGCTTAAGATGCTGCATGACTCAAATATATCTGTAGCCCACCGCTTTGACATTGCGGGTAAGATCAAATTTTATGAGGAGCTGTGCGGAGGAATCGATAATATTCCGTTCAGCGATTACGGTGTGATCAGTGATACTAAAGAAAGACTGCTTAACTGGCTTTCAGGCTTAAAGCATAAGGAAGTGCTGTCACATATAGATCCGGTAGCGGATAATTTTATTTTCCTTGAAGGAGCCGATATTTCAGAAAATGAGCGTGATCAGTCAAAAATTAAGCTGATCGACTGGGAATATGCAGCTATGAATGATCCGCTTATTGATATCGGAATGTGTGCTATATACTCATATATGGAAGAAGACAGCACAGAAAAGCTTATGAATGCATATTTCGGCAGAGAACCTGAGAAAGAGGAAAGACTGACTGTATATGCTTATATGGCTTTAGGCGGCTTGCTGTGGTCACTCTGGGGAGTCTATAAGGAGCAGCTTGGAGTAAGCTTTTCTGACTATACTATAAAGATGTACAGGTACTTTAAAAAGTATTCGGCAAAGGTGCTAAAAGTTGTCTGAAATGGGCATTTTTATGGGCTTTACAGGGACATTTCGTAAGAAAAAATTATATACTTCATATAAGTGCATGTGTTAATATAGTATTCAAATGGGAGCTTATCGTTTCGGAGGGAACCATGATGAAAAAGAGAGCAACTCTCGGTATTTTACTGGGAATTACCGCAGCGAGCCTGTATTCCTTTGGTGCTTTTGCCGGATGGAAGCAGAGCAATAATAATTATTACTATGAAGAGAACGGCCAGATCATTGTCAATAACTGGCTCCGAATGAGCAATAACGGAGAGTATGTATATTATCACATGGGCAATGACGGATATATGCAGAAAGGCTGGGCCAAGATCAATGATGTCTGGTACTATTTCGGCGATGACGGAGCTATGAAAAAGGGCTGGGTCAAGACCGGTAATGATTGGTACTATCTGGATGCGACAAACGGACAGCTGCATACAGGCTGGCTTAAGATCGATAAAAACGGCAGCACTGTATATTACTACCTGAAAGCAAGCGGAGTTATGGCTACGGGCTGGCGTCAGATCAACAACAGCTGGTATTTCTTCCTTGACGACGGAAGCTGCGTTATAGGCAAATGGGCAAAGATCAATAATAACTGGTACTGCTTCGGCTCGGACGGCAAGATGGTGACCGGATGGCATCAGCAGAACGGTACTTATTATTATCTCAATGCCGACGGAACTATGTACAAGGGCTGGCGCAACGAAAACGGCACATATTATTATCTTCAGTCGGACGGCCGTATGGCAGCAAATACGACACTTACGATCAATAATGTTTCCTATGCCTTCGGTTCAAACGGAGCATATGTTGCCGGCAGCAATTTAAATGGACAGGGAAGTGCAGGTCCGTCCGGAAGTACAGGCATTACCGGAAATGTTACCACTTCAGGAAGCCCTGACGGAACTAATACATCCGTAAACGGAAACTCAGGACCGTTAGTTTCAGGAAGCGGAAGTGCTGTAGTAAACGGACCTTCGGGAAGTACTGCAAATAATCAGGGCCCGACTGTTACAGGAAGCACCAGTACAACAACTACTATAGGCCCGACAGGCAGTATCCAACAGAATACTACAACATCGAGCTCAACAGCATATGATTCCTATGGCAACCTGCTTCCGGGTCAGACACAGGGACCTCCAAACAGATAATATATGGAGTTTTAAATTGAGTTATAACGGATCAGATCTGATTTTTCCTCATCTCAATATTGTAATTGAGACAATGAAAAATCATATAACATTATTCGGGAAATTTGACGTTGCCTTTTATGGAATAATAATAGGCATAGGCATGCTGCTGGCACTGTTTGCAGTCGAAAGAAATGCGGTGCGTCACAATGAGGATCCGTCTGTATTCTATGATTTTTTTATAGCTGCAGTCATATGCGGTGTCATAGGAGCAAGACTGTATTATGTATTTTTTGAATGGGAATACTATAGAGGCGATCTCCTTAAGATACTCAATATCAGACAGGGCGGACTGGCTATATACGGCGGAATTATAGGCGGTGTTATCGCAGCAGTAGTTTTCTGTAAGGTCAAAAAATATCCTTTTTTAAAGCTCAGTGACGGAAGTGTGCTTGGAGTTTTGGTCGGACAGTTTATAGGCCGTTGGGGCAATTTCTTTAACTGTGAGGCATTCGGAGGCTATACAGATTCACTTTTTGCAATGCGCATAAAGGAATCAATAGTAAATCCGTCTATGATCAATACGGATCTTTTGAACCATGAGATATTGGATAACGGCATAAGATATATACAGGTGCATCCGACCTTCCTCTATGAGTCCTGTTGGAATTTTCTGACATTTATTTTTCTATATATATATGCCGGAAAAAGAAAGATGGGTACAGGAGAGGTGACTGTAAGATATTTTCTGTTCTATGGCATAGGCAGATTCCTTATTGAAGGTCTCAGGACGGATCAGCTTAAGCTTCCGGGTACGGGCATAGCTGTTTCACAGCTTTTATCATTGGTTATCGCTATTGTGATGGCGGTGATCATTATAAAGCAGAAAAACGCTAAACCGAAAACTGCATAAGGCAAATATACTGAACACATAATACTAAGGACACAGATAAACTAAGCGTTTGTCTGTGTCCTTTATTCATAGTATGGTTATATGGCGCAGCCGACATAATAGTGTGGATTTTTCAAGAGTGGCCTAAAGCTCTGCTAGGTCTGCGATCAGCTTAACATCGCTGACAGCAAGTGCCAGCTGGAGCTTATTCTCGAATCCAGTTTTCTGAAGCATGTTTGCTACATGAAATTTAACCGTAGACATTTCACAGCCCATTTCTGCGGCGATGCGTGTGTAGGACAAGCCTTTCAGCAGATATCTGAGGACATTGAGCTCTGTTTTTGTAAACTCAGTGCTTTTAGCCATACCGATATTGACAACGGGAGGAGCATCCGGGAAAATATGCACACCATTCATCGTCTTATGAACTACATCCATCAGACGGTCTCTTGCGGAATCCTTGTACCAGAGGCTGTCGGCTCCGGCTTCCTTTGCCTTATCTAAAACCGCGCCGTCAATAAGAGAGGTCACAACGATTATCTTAATTTTGGGATGCAGTGCCTTTATTTCACGAACTGCAGTAAGTCCGTTTTCACGGTGCTCCGTCTGCACATCCATAAGAATAAGGTCTACAGGAGTTTTTTTGCACAGTTCAACTGCCTGTTTTGCACTTGGTATTGATGCAGCTATTTTGTGGCCGTCGTCCTCACGAAAATAGCTTTCCAGCAGGCTTCGTATCATGGCCTGATCTTCAACGATCATCACTTTCATTTACGGGTTCCTCCTTTTCAGGCAGATCGAGCATTAAATTGAAATTAGGGAGGCTTTGAATCCTCATTCTGCCGCCTGCTTCTTCTATGCGATGTCTCAGCATTGAAAGCCCGCCGCCTTCTACTATTTCTTCCCTTGGTGCAGCTCCGTTATTTGAGATAGAGACATTAACATGACCATGTACAGAATCAAAGCGGACATACAATTCGGTACCTCCGGCGTGACGGACGCAATTTGCGGCGCATTCACAAATCGCAAGAGATGCAAGTCTTCGGTTTTTCTTTGATTTCGGAAAGGCTCCATTTGTTATTACCATGACACCCATTTCCTCTGCACGCTTTTGGGCTGTTTCCAAAAGCTCGGTATGAACTGTCATCTGATTGTAGCGATAAAGTACGGCAATGGATTGTTCCCAAAGCTCTGCACTTACCTTGAGCTCTTTGACACTCGCATTTTTTATAAGCGCACGGCGTGCAGCAAGTATGCTGTGGCCTATGCCGTCATGCACGCGCAGCTTCATTGCAAGGGTTTCCTCTTCTCGAATGATTTCAGGCATCTTGGTAAACAGCGTTCTCAGACGGTCATTTGCCTCTTTAAGCTTTGTATTTTCTTCCTTAAGCAGATTTTGCTTATTAATAAGCTCTGTTACGTCAGCAGCAATTATCTGTGTATACGGTATTCCTGCCTTTGTCGTAATGCTTTCCTCGGTAAACTTAAGAGCCTGATTATCAGGAAACAGAAATATCTGCAGCTTGGGATCGATACAGTATATATTTGACGGTGGAAATTCAAGTGCATGCCTAAGCTCTGAAAGAGTCTGGATGCCGTCTTTTCTAAGCAGATTTACTATTGAAAGCATGCGGTGATTTATAAGCCTTACGCCCCCGTTTTTATCGAAGAAGCATACTGCTATCGGCAGGATGTCAAAGCTTTCTTTTATTCTGTCCATAGATAATTATAATCCCTCCGATCTAAAAGAAGCTGCATGTTATGTATTGCAGACCATCCTCATCCTGTTCAAGCTTAAGCTCAGGAAAATGTATCTTTAAAGCACTGAGCGGCACGGTATCTGAAATACATATATTTACCTTAGGGTGAGGATCCGCTTCTATAAAAACCAAGAGTGAGTTAAGGGATTCAAGACCGGCCTCAACGACTGCCTCAAACAGATCATAGATGTTTGCAGCCTGTTCTATGGTGAGCCGGCCTTCGCCTTTAACAGTCGCCCTGCAGTTTATTCCGTACAGATTAAGATTTTCAGCAGATTCATTAAGGCACAGCCTGAGCTCCTGAACAGATATATGACCTTGCTGTGCTCCTACAAAAATAAGGTTGTTTCTCCTTTTAATATAGGTTCCGATGATAATGATCTGTCCTAAAAGCTGTCTTCCTTTGGAAACATCCTCAGTTTTTTTCAATTCATCCAGGCGCTCACGAAGCATTGAGATCTGCTTTGCAGTCTGCATTTCTATTTCATCATACAGGCGATTTTCCTCAGTCAGCTTTAACAGTCTTGCACGCTGTTCATTTTCAGCAGAAAGAACATCACCTGTATCTTTAAGCTCATCACAGGTAAGTTCCAATTCCTTTTGAATATTATTCAGCTTAAGTATATCTTCCTTCCAGAATACCCAGCCTCTGCGAAGTCTGTGGCGCTTCAAAAGCGTGTTTTCATCAAGCTTTACAGCATCCTGTGTCATATCCCTGATTATGCTTTCAGGAAGCGGCTCCTGCATCGCCGAGGATATATATTTTGTATTAAATTCACTATCAGTGATCTGAACAGGCAGACTTGCAGCCTCCAAAAGCTCATCATATCCCATATTAGACTGAATAAGCCCGCATCGAATGCAGCTTTCAAAAATGCAGGCAAAAAGCAGGCATTGCGTAACCGTAAAATCACCTGCCAGAAACCAGACCCAGTGGATCTTATAAATGTAGGCAGCAGTATACGCTATCGATATAAACAAAAGCATAAACGGCAGTAAACGGATCTGTTTACTGTGAGGAATGCGGCATTTGAGCATCATGATAATAAAAGACGATCCGGCGCACAGAACCTCCCAGCAAAATATTAAAAAGTACCCGTTTTCGTAACGGTAGTAGCGGTCCGTCATAATTCCTGACGGAAATGAGAAAACTGATTGGTGAAGATCATTAGTCAGAACAAAAAGAAACAGTATCGCTGTCGGAACATAGAACAGTTTTGTCCAATCGGGCAATCGGAAGTCTTCGGGTTTGCCTAATGAGAATGAGACGAATAGCGAAAGCATAGGAATAAACAGCATCGGCAGATAATATAAATACCAAAGTACGCGAGAGGCATTAATACTATTTATTGAATACTTGACTGAGCGCAGCATAAGCCACAGCACCATAAGTGCGGTAATAGTCAGGAGATATCGCCTAACCTGAGTCTGTATGATGCGGGTATGGATAGAAAAGCCCCAGGCGGCGAAAACAAAAATGTATATACCGCTTCTGAGAAGTGTAAGCTCTAAGCAATTAAAAAACATACGGTTGATATACCGTACACCCATGGCAAGCACGATCAGACCAAGAGCTATAAGTGCAAACAGTATACTCTTTTGGGTAGATTTATTCATGCAATGCCCTCCATAGCTCTATTATATGTATTCATCCCCATAACAGCAATTATATTTATATGCTCACACGATCAATGCATAAAGCTTAGCTTTCAAAATAAAAATTAAGATTATCTTCAAAACCTAACCAACAGGCGGGGGTAAAAACAAATTGTATCGGATAAAATACAATTTAGAGGAGGTAGTGATCATATGCAGATAACTATTCAGAAAATACCGGGAAATCTACAGGAATTTGAAGCTCTGGCTGCTGCAGGAAAACAGCCTGAGCATATATGCGCAATGTTTCTTTGCGCTCTTAAGCTTTTTGATAAGGATAAGAACGCAGGCACGGCTGCAATGAATCTGCTGCGCGGCCCGCGGCCTATGACTCCTTACGACGCACAATTTTTAACTGACAGGCTTCGTGATAAAGCTTATCTTCCGATGGCATATTTTGAGGGAGCAAAACCTGAAAATAACTATCAGCCGAATACGCCATATGTTTTAAATGTACTGGAAGACCAGAGACCTCAGGATATTGAGCCTGGTTATCTAAGAGTATTTCTTAAAACAGCAGGAGCGGATTCACCAAGACCTATAAAGCTCCGCAAGAAAGAGTCAACAGGCGAGTGGTTCTTATGGGAGTATTCGAGTGTGTTAAGCGGCATCCGTGTTCCTGCAGCTAAGGATCCGTGGTCATAGCAACGGAAATAAACAAAAAAGAAACAGGGGGAAATTATGAAAAATAAAAAAAGAACTATACTGTGCCTGCTTCTTACAGCATTTATGCTGATCTGCCTAACAGCTTGCGGAAAGGAAAAGAAAACAGAAGACAGCAATTTATTCAATTTGGGAGATAATAAGGTGCTTTACAAGAGCGCATGCATCATGGAGGATTTTGAAGGAAATGATGCTATCGTTCTTACATTGGATTTTACCAATAACGGTAAAGAAAGTACTTCATATCTTTGGTCTGTTTCAGAAACTCTTATACAGAACGGCAAGGATCTTGAGGTGGCCACGATATTTATTGATGATAATTTCAGCACCATTATTGAGAATCAGTTCGAGGAAGTTGCTCCGGGCGATACCTTAGAAGTTAAAACAGCGTATTTGCTCGATGACACTAAAGGCAAGATCGAAGTGACCTTAGAGGACTTCTTAGGAACTAAGAACGGCAAGTTTACAATAGACCCTGCAACGCTCAGCCGTGAAGAGGTTGAAAAAATAGAAGGCGATCCGGATGAGGGCGGAGTGGCCCTTCCGGCAGCTACAGGCGACGAGCTGTTAGACTGGTGGAACGGCGCATGGTACGGCTGGTGGATCATGAACGGCTGTTCAGGAGCTTATGAGAGCATGGAAGGTGCCTGGACGGATCTTTGCGGAGTTATAGATATAGGCGAAGATTATATGGGCACCATAACTCTCTGGGATGAGGATTATTCACAGGAAGATCCTATGGTTACAGCTGCTGTAAGTCTCAATAAGGCAGGAACCGGAGATCACGGAACAGTATACTCAGAGGGCGGCTGGTTCACGGATGTTCAGCTTGAGCATGCAGACTGGATCGTTGATCCGGGACTTGTTGATCATGAGAATATGATATGGATCGACGGATATTATGAAAACGGTGATGATGAGTATCATTATGATATTTATCTTCGTCCTTGGGGAACCTATTGGGATGATGTGGATGAAGACGATCGCCCATATTTCTACAATGACTGGTATCTGCCGATGATAGAAGCTAAGAAGGCAATGCCTGGAAGCATCGGTGCAGAAGGCACAGCCGAAGGCGGAAGCATTGACACACATACTGATGACGGTGATGCCAAAGCTGCTGACGATGGAGGAAGTACAGGCGCTATAGCCTCTAATGCCGGAGGAAATGCACCGGGCGGAGACGGACTCATGAGCGATGAAGAAGTGCAGAAGGGTTACGTTTGGATGAATGAGGTCGCAAAGGATATCTTTAATACGACCTATGAAGAGCTTTGTGATCACTTTGGAGTAGAAGGAGAATTTGTTAAGGAAGAGTACAGCGACCATATGAAGGCAAATTACCGCTATTACAAATGGATCTCCAGGGAAAACAGCAACAATTTCATTTACGTCAATTTCAAGGAAAACGAAGACGGCGTATATAAGATAAGCGCTTACAATACAAGCGGCTTCTCAAGCACGGAAGCAATTGCAAAGTATCTTGATATCGTTAAGGCTGAGGCAGCTGAGGCTGATAAGGCAGCATCTGCAAATGCTGTTATGAAGGACTTTTCGGCTGATATAGAACAGTTCGCAAAGAAAGATGTGGTAGTTAAGATCACAACAAAAATACCCGAAACCGGTTGGTCCTATGACGAATCAAAGAGAGCACTTGTAGAGAATGATGATCCTACAGCTTTCGGAGCAGGAGCAATGCGATTTGAGGTCAAAGGCAGCGTTGATGATTTCGATTACTATAAAGACAGCTTTGAAAACTATAATGACATAGAGGACAGAGTTATAGGCGGCATTACATTCCACGGCCGTACATACAAGTACATCGGTTACCAGTGGATCCAGTATGTGGCACAGATCGATGATACACGAGCTCTTTCCATCGGACTCACAAAGATGGAATGTGTTCCGGGAACAATGCCTGACATCATTCTTAACAATATGCAGATAAAGTAGTAACAACAAACCTCTTAATGTATATGCGGCGTATGCCGCAGGGGATGTTCCTGATTAAAAAATCAGGCATCCTCAATGTTGTCGGAGGCTGATGCAATGCATCGGCCTCTGTTTTTGTGTCTGTATTTTTTGTACCTACATTTCTTGATAATAAACTTAACTTATAAGAGGATTCTTGTAGTTTCTTAAGGCTGCCACACCATATATTGTGGTATACAAAAACACCTCAAAATTTTATTAAATATTCGTCAGCAAATGCCTTTCAAGCGCCTTGACATTTGACCATTTTGCTTTAAAATTGAATAAAAAGTGGCATAAAGTGTCAGCTTGTGTCAGTTAGTGTCAGATTTGGAGCAAAAAATATGTTGATGGGCGAATACAACCACAATATCGATGCGAAAGGCAGGGTAACGATACCTGCCAAATTCCGCAGCGAATTGGGTGAGCATTTCGTTGTCACCAGAGGCCTGGCTGACTGCCTTTCGGCATATTCCTTTGAAAGATGGCAGAGGATACAGGACAACTTAAGCAAGCTTTCACTTACCAATAAAGCAGGAATGAAGCTGACTCGTCTCATTATGGGTAATGCCATAGAGTGTGAAGTCGATAAGATGGGGCGAATACTTATAACCCAGGCGTTGAGATCAAAAGCGGGTCTCGATAAGGATGTGGTCATAATCGGATTAGGAGACCGCATAGAGATCTGGAATAAGCAAAAGTGGGATGAGGTCAATGCTCCTGATGCATTTGATGATATGACTGATGAGGAGCTCGAAAAATTAGAAGGTCTTGAACTTTAATGGAATTTACACACATATCTGTATTACTGAATGAGGTGCTCGAAGGACTTAACATTAAGCCTGACGGTATATATGTAGATGGTACTTTAGGAGGCGCCGGACATTCCTTTGAGATAGCAAAAAGGCTTGATGCAGGCGGCAGACTCATAGGCATTGACAGAGATGATAATGCCATAGCGGCAGCTACAAAGCGCCTTGAGCCGTATAAGGACAGAGTGACCATCGTAAGAGACAATTATCTCAATACATTAGATATTCTCGACACACTTGGTATTAAAGCCATAGACGGCATGCTTCTTGATCTCGGAGTTTCATCACATCAGTTCGATGAAGGCGAAAGAGGCTTTTCCTACAGGGAAGACGCACCGCTTGACATGAGGATGGACAGACGTGATGAGCTTACAGCCTTTGAGGTGGTAAACGAATATTCCGAGCAGGAGCTGTTCAGGATCATCAAAGATTACGGAGAGGACAGCTTCGCTAAGAATATAGCAAAGCATATAGTAAGAGCAAGAAGCGAAAAACCTATAGAGACGACCTTCGAACTTGCAGACGTCATAAAGGCAGCAATACCTGCAAGAGTGCGAGAGGGTAAAGGCCATCCGGCAAAGAAGACATTTCAGGCTATAAGGATCGAGGTCAATTCGGAATTAGACATACTTAAGGATTCTATAAACGGTCTTATAGACGTTCTTAAGCCGGGAGGAAGGCTCTGCATAATAAGCTTCCATTCACTCGAAGATAAGATAGTTAAAAATGCATTCAGAACAGCTGAAGATCCTTGTATCTGTCCTAAAGATTTTCCGGTATGCGTATGCGGAAGAAAATCCAAGGGAAAGGTCATAACAAGAAAGGCTGTGACAGCAGGAGTCGAAGAGCTTGAGATGAATAACAGAGCTCACAGCGCAAAGCTCAGAGTCTTTGAAAAGGCATAAAAGGATCGCTGCGATAAGAGCAGGATGCGGGATTAATTTGCAGCATAGATATAGTTACGAAAGGGGAACTAATGGGCATCAGAACCGGAAATATGAATATGAGCCGAGCAAATGACTATACGGAAAAGTATGTCACAGAAGGCAATACCGTAAGAGTGGTTCGCGCCGAGGCTGAGCCAAAAAGGCGCCGCCGTATTTCTCCTGAAGAACAAAGAAGGATAGTTCGCCTGAATCGTGAGGCACAGAGGACCAAAACCGTATCTCTCAACCGCCCTCTTTCGATACTGCTTATGCTTTCAGTGGCAGCAGTGCTTTTTACAGGCTATAATTATCTGTGCCTTAAATCATCTATTGATGCGCACATGGATAGTGTTAAGACTCTTGAGGCAAGACTTGAGAATCTCAGAAATGAGAATGATGCATTGGAAAGAAGCATCGATACATCCATAGATTTAAACCATGTCTATGATGTAGCGGTAAATGAGCTTGGAATGGTTCACGCAAACCGCAACAATATCATTCAGTATGATAAAACCGAAAGTGAGTATGTAAGGCAGTATGAAGACATCCCGTCCGCAGACACCAAACAGGAACGATAAAGGCTCCGGACGTTTGAAAAAGTATATGGCAACTAAACTGTCAGTCTCTGTTTTTCTAATAGGGCTGGCATTATTTGCTTTATTAGTAAACATTTTTTTTATACAGAAAAACAATGCCGATGACTATAACAAGAAGATATTAAGCCAGAGGCAGGCAAAATACGAATCAAGAACGCTTCCGTACAGACGAGGGGATATTTATGACAGGAACGGCAGCAGGCTGGCGTCAAGCGAAAAGGTTTATATACTCATCCTTGACCCTAAGCAGATGCATGACATGGAATATCCTATCGAGGGCGGAAATCAGGCAAAGAATATAATCGATCCGACGGTTCAGGCCTTAAATGAATTTTTCGGCTTTGATGCTTCCGATGTCAGAGGTAAGATAAGCTCCAACATAAACTCATCATATATAAGATATCAGAAGGATATAAGCTACGATGACAAGCAGGCCTTTGATGAGTATGTTAAGCAGAAGAATAAGGAATACGCCTCAAGCGAGGATCAGGCGCAGAGAAAGAATAAGATAGCCGGAATATGGTTTGAGGAAAACTATAAGCGAGTATATCCTTATGGTCAGCTTGCCTGCAATGTTATAGGCTTTTCTTCCGAGGATGGAAGTGTAGGAAGCGGCGGTGTAGAACAGTATTACAACAGCACGCTTACCGGAACAAACGGAAGAGAATATGGATATCTTGATGATGAGGCCAATCTTGAAAAAGTAATAAGATCGGCAGTTAACGGAGACAGCCTTGTTCTCACGATAGATACTACGGTTCAGAATATTGTTGAAAAGTATCTTGCTGAGTGGAAAAACGGTGAAATAGGTTCAAAGTCGGCAGCCTGTGTCGTTATGAATGTTAAAAACGGCGAGGTCTTAGGCATGGCCAGTACAAGGACCTTTGATTTAAACTCACCGTATACCACAGGGGATTTCACAGATGAGGAGATATATAAATACGGTATAAATGAGGCAGTTTCGGATTATAAGCTTAAAAATCCGGATAAGACGCCTATAACGAGCACACAGGTCACCGATTTCTACAGTGAAGAGGAAATCATGAAGCTCGGCAAGACCATAGCTATGTATCAGAACTGGCGAAATCTCTGCATAAGTGATGCATTTGAGCCCGGATCAACACAAAAGATATTTACAGTTGCGGGAGCATTAGAGGAAAATGTTATATCCGAAAATGCTTCATTTGACTGCACTGGAAATGTCAGACTTTCGGACGGAATAAATTCCTGGAGGATAAACTGCGTAAACAGAAACGGACACGGCATACTGGATGTTACCGGAGGCATTACCCAGTCCTGCAACGTAGTCATGATGAATATAGCCTTTGCCGAAAAGGCTGATACTTTTATGAAGTATCAGAAGATATTCGGCTTCGGCGGATATACAGGCATCGATCTTCCTGCCGAGGCCAATACTGAAAAGCTTGGCTTCTCAGATGAAAAGATCGGACGTACGCAGCTTGCTACTAACTCCTTCGGACAGAACTTCAACTGTACAATGATACAGATGGCAGCAGCCTATTGCTCTGTGCTTAACGGAGGCTACTATTATAAGCCGCATGTTGTTAAGCAGATACTGTCTGCAGACGGCGCTTTAAAGGAAGATGTTCAGCCGCTGTTGGTAAGAGAAACCGTTTCATCCTCAACCTGTGACTTTATTAAAAAAGCTCTTGTAGAGACTGTTGAACACGGAACAGGAAAGGCTGCAAAGGTTCCGGGCTATACGGTCGGAGGAAAGACAGGAACAGCCCAGAAACAGCCGAGATCTGCAAAGACCTATGTTGTAAGCTTCTGCGGCTTTGCGCCTGCAGAGGATCCGTCAATACTCTGCTATGTTATAATTGACGAGCCTAATCTTCCGGGAGAGGAAGCAGCGCACAGTTCATTTGCCTCAAATATTTTCTCAAAGGTCATGGCAGAGGTTCTGCCTGCGATGAATATTTATCCTGACGGTACGGTTGATGACAGCGAGGCGGCTTCACCTGAGACCGTGCTTCCAAGCGCAGAGGGTGATTCAAGGATAACCATGGGTACCGGGCTTGACGATTCTGCTGCAAATGAGCAGACGGAAAGCGACGGAAGCATTGACATAATATCAAACGAAAACGGAGAGACGGTACATGAAACCGTTCCGGCGGATGCTGTCAATGTAAACAGAGAAACGGCTTCGGATGAATTTATCCAGGGAGGCACAGACGGAGAAATATCTGATGTGCCTGAGATGCTTCCGGAGGATAGCAGTGAGGAATATGCGCCGCAGCCTGAGGAGTAACAGATAGGAGTTAGTTATGGAGCTTGTAATTGATATAAATAATCTTGCTATAGTCTTTCTTACAATAGGCATTGCATTTACCTTAACTTTGCTTATGGCACCGAGTTTTATTCCTATGCTTCATAGGTTTAAATTCGGACAGGAGGTAAGAGAGGAAGGACCGCAGAGCCATCTTAAAAAGCAGGGTACACCTACTATGGGCGGCATAATGTTCCTTATATCCGGCACAGTTGCGGCGGTTATGGGCTTTATAGCATTCGGACAGGCAGGAAACGATGCACTTCAGGTACTCTTTCTTATGATAGGCTTTGGAGCAGTCGGCTTTGCTGATGATTTCCTTAAGATCAAAAAGCACAATACAGACGGCTTAAAGCCAAAGCAGAAGCTTATTCTTCAGCTTTTGATAGCATTGATCTTTTCAGTGTGGGCGTTTTACAGTGTTGAAGAGGGACATTCACAGGGAAGAGTATATATTCCGTTTACCGGAAATCATGATACAGCATTATATATCGACCTTCCTGTATGGATCTTCGTTCCTTTTGTGATATTTGTTATACTCGGCACAGACAACGGAGTAAATTTTACCGACGGACTCGACGGACTGAACGGTTCTGTTACAGCAGTAGTTGCAGGATTCTTCACGATGCTGGGACTTGCAAATAAAACACCGGGACTATCAATCGTTGCTGCAGGAATACTCGGAGGCCTTTTGGGATATCTTCTGTTCAATGTATTTCCGGCTAAAGTATTTATGGGAGATACCGGTTCACTGGCACTCGGAGGCTTTGTAGCCGCAGCGGGAGTAGTGAGCGGAATGGAGCTTTATATACCTATATTCGGCTTCATTTACATGATCGAGGTAATATCGGTAATAATTCAGGTGACATATTTTAAAAAGACTCACGGAAAGAGATTTTTCAAGATGGCACCTATACATCATCATTTTGAACTTTTAGGAAACTCTGAGACCAGGATCGTTGCTGCATTTACAATAGTGACCATGCTGCTTTCGGCAGTTTCATTCTTGGGGGCAGTCTACATCAGATAATACGCTGATGGATCTGAAATATTATAAACATATCAATATAAGCTAAACATAAAAAGGATCTGGCTATGAGAGAGAGCAAAAAAGTATTAATAGGAGGAACGGGCAAAAGCGGCATAGCAGCTGCTAAAATGGTACTCGCCATGGGCGGCGAAGCACTTATCTACAACAGCAATGAGGATATCGATCAGAATGCTGTATTAAGACAGTTTAAGGATACGGATAAGGTAGAACTTGTAAAGGGTGAGCTCAGACCTGTGCATTTAAGAGGTGTTCACCTTGCGGTTTTAAGTCCGGGAATCCCGTTGAGCGCTGATTTTATAAATGTTATAGACAGGGCTAAGATACCTATCATAGGGGAACTTGAGCTTGCATATCAGGCCTCCAAAGGGAAGCTTGCTGCTATTACAGGAACAAACGGCAAAACTACCACAACTGCGCTTGTCGGAGAGATATTGAAAAAGCAGTATAAGGATGTTCACGTTGCCGGAAATATAGGCAATCCTTTCTCGGCAGAGGCATTGGCAACATCTGATGATTCGGCTACAGTTGTCGAGGTCAGCTCATTTATGCTTGAGACTATCAATGACTTCAGACCGCATGTAAGTGCAATACTTAATATTACACCCGATCATCTGGACAGACACCTTACGATGGCCAACTATATACGCTGCAAAGAAGCTGTGACTATGAACCAGACTGAGGAGGATTTCGTCATTCTCAATCATGCTGACAGCATACTTCGCGACTTTGCCGCATCCAAGGAGCTTAAGGCTAAGGTGGTATGGTTTTCATCCAAGGATAAGCCTGACGGCGATGCCTTCTGGCTTGACGGCGATGATATAATGTACAGAGAAGCCGGCATTGAGAAAAAGCTTATAAATGTGCATGAATTAAATCTTTTGGGAACTCATAATTATGAGAATGTCATGGCTGCGGCAGCAGTGGCTGTAAAGATGGGAGTAGCTGTTGATAAGATCATAGAGGCATTAAAAGAATTCAGAGCAGTCGAGCACAGGATAGAATTTGTCAGAGAACGCTGCAGGGTCAAATACTATAATGATTCAAAGGGAACCAATCCTGATGCAGCTATACAGGCATTAAAGGCTATGCCGGGACCGACAATACTTATAGCCGGAGGCTATGATAAGCATAGCGAATATGACGATTGGGTAAAGCTTTTTAACGGCAAGGTGAAAAAGCTTGTCCTTATGGGTCAGACAAGAGATAAAATAGATGAATGCTGTAAGAAATACGGCTTTAATGACGTTGTTTATGTTGAGGACATGAGCGAGGCTGTGAAGACCTGCGCTTCCTATGCGGAAGAGGGAGATTACGTTCTGCTCAGTCCGGCCTGCGCAAGCTGGGGAATGTTTGCAAACTATGAGGAAAGAGGCCGCATTTTCAAGGAATGTGTAATGGAACTTTAATAATAAAGACCGTACACATTGCCTGCAAGGAGACTTAATTGGCTGAAAGAAGAGACAGACAAAAAACAGTATATTCGGCAAAGAGCGGCACGGCATACAGAGTTGAGCGCGGTCAGGTCATAACAGACAGGCAGGCTGTTAATAACAATGTTTCCGTAAAAAAGCCGGGAGCCAGATATTTTTATGACTACAGTCTGCTGTGTGCATTGATACTATTGTTTGCAATAGGACTTATAGTCATATATTCAAGTTCCCAATATATGGCTTTTCAGGAAAAAAACAATGCTACCTTCTACTTTAAACGTCAGCTTACGATAGGCGGCTTCGGACTTATTGCTGCAGTGGTAGCGTCATTGTTTGAT
>Ga0129317_1000056_pt1 | contig 137341 bp, 119 predicted proteins | sample Cm1ome_FD_94430 | JGI IMG/M metagenome (GOLD analysis project Ga0129317, IMG submission 94430) | Eastern black-and-white colobus group fecal microbial communities from Wisconsin, USA - Cm1105 metagenome | ecosystem: Host-associated > Mammals > Digestive system > Large intestine > Fecal...
CCACAATGTCGTGGTAGGCCCAGTAGGAGGCGCTCACATCGGGGAACTGGCGCAGCTCGCCGGCGTGGTCGTCCACGTAGTCCTCGTCCGCCGCCCGGTCCAGCAGGCGGTTGGTGATGGCCGTCACCTCCGCCCGGGTGATGGTGGCCTCCGGACGGAAGGTGCCGTCGGTGTAGCCGGTGATCCACCCGTACTGCACCGCCCCCACCACCTGGTCGTAGAACCAGTCGGAGGAGGTCACATCGGAGAAGGGATTCTCCCCGCCCTCGGGCAGGCGGGCAAAGCGCATGGCCATCACCGTGAACTCCGCCCGGGTGATGGTGCGCTCCGGGACGAATTTCCCGCCGCCTACGCCTTCCACCATGCCCAGGGAGGCCAGGGTCTCCACCGCGCGGGCGTACCAGGCGTCGGCGGGCACGTCGGTGAAGCGGACCGTACTGGAGACGTCCTGATCCAGCAGGAGATTATAGAACATCTGCGCGGCCTCGGCGCGGGTCATGTGGTCGTCGGGGCCGAAGAGGCCGGTTCCGTAGCCATTGAGGTAGGCCATATGGTCGGTGGTGTTGAGCCAGCGGTCCACGCCCGTATCCGGGGCCTTCTCCACGGTGCGGAACTCCGCCTCAATGGTGTGGTTCTTACGCACGGTTTCAAAGGTGTAACGGCTGACCGCGCCGACACTTTCGCCGTCCACCAGCACGTCGGCAATCTCATACCCGGCATCGGGGGTGATGCGGAAGGTCTTGTCGCTGCCGCGGCTCACCCGCACCCTGCCGTCCGGGCTGATCCCGCCGCCATGGCCCGCGCTGGCCTCAATGGTGTACCGGGTCGTGCCGGTGCTGCCGCCGGAGCCGGAATCCTTTGCATACTGCGCCGTAAAGGTCATGTCCCCGGTGACCGTCAGATCCAGCACTTCATTACTGGTGCGGGTTATACCATCCGTTCCCAGCCAGCCGGTAAAGCTGTATCCGCTGTCCGCAGCAACGCTCGGTACAGGATAACCGCTCTTACGCATCGTGGACCCGTCTTTTACTGCAAAGTTGGAAGTCCCCTCCAGCGTACCATGCTCACCAGTCTGGAAGAGAACTGCATGGCGCTCTACCTGAGTTACCTCCACTTGGAGTGTATAGCTCCTGCTCACGGTTGCCTCCGTGTCGGAGTCCGAACCGAAATCAATAAAATTGTGATGGGACTTGTAGAAAAGCTCCGGGGTACCTCCGTTTTCCACCAGGTAACCATAGATTTCGACCATGTAGTAGTGTCCATCGGTCCTGGCGTGCTCCTGGCCGTCGATAGGAATGACCGCATTTTCCGTCTTGACACGATTTAGAATTCCGTTTTCAGCGGAGCTGGAAAACAATTCAGGTTCCGCCCTGCTTCTGGGGCCGTTGACACCGCTTTCCTCTCCGGATTCATCCCACCAGCAGTATTGGAAATACACATAGGTATCCTCTGTGCCCTGCTGCTCTTTCAGCAGTGGGTGTGAAACCTGTACCCCTACGGTATGCGGGCCCGCCGCATCCAAATCTATGCTTAATGTGTGGAAATCCGCTTGAACAGTACCGTCCGCAACAGGTTGAATTGTCGGGTTCTGTATGACATAGTCTATTTCTACCGTTGGATTATCTGAAGTAATATTTATTTTTCCGCTGTCTGTCAATTTTTTGTCATCCACTGTCCAAAATGTATTATAACCGGGCTTGGACACCTGTTCTCCTGCGGGCTGCGGAAGCAGATAGTCCTGGTTGACGGCCCAAAATCCTGCTGCCTCATCATACTCATACTGAATGGACTGATAGTTTAGTTTATCCTGCTTGATGACACCCTCTTTGGCATTCTGAAAGGTGAGCGTCACCGGATAGGACAATGCACGTTTTACCGCCCCTGTAAAGCTCCGGCCCACTGTATAGTCCACATAGCTTTTCCTATTTAAAAACACCACCAACAGGTCATCGTTTCCGGTTTTAAATGCAGATGTATCATATCCGGTTAATCGTGGATCCCATCCGTCTCCTTCCTTTTGAATGATGATCTGGGAAATCCGTTTGCTGTAAAACGCCTCACTTCCGATTGTCTCTACACTAGCAGGAATAATTACCTTTGCATCCACATCGGAAGCAAAACAGTTCTTAAATGTCTGCCTTCCAATATAGGTAAGGCCCTCCGGCAGTTCAAAAACCGCATTCTGGTTACTACTACCGGCCACGCGGATATACCGAAGTCCTTCGCACCCGTTAAATACAGAACCGGCAGAGGATGATCTGCTTCCTAATTCTTTCAACGTTTTTGGTAGAACAACTCCTGTCAGATTGGAGCAGCCGGAAAAGGCGCTTTTTTTAATTACTGAGACATTTGTCGCTGATAAATCAAGTATCCCTGTCAGTTGGCTGTTCCCCTGCAAAGCCTGCTCACCAATTGTTTCAAGTCCAGTTGCATCATCAAAACTAAGAGCTGCAACACTGAAACTCCCCAACCCATCCATATATGTGACTGCATTATGTAATTTTTTATCGCTTGTATAAGAATCCTTGAGCCCATCGTTATTAATTTCCGTCACGCCTGATGGAATAGAGATAGCCAAATAAACCTTTCCCTTATCAGGATTAACGTTTGCAAACCATGTTTTATCGATTCCATATAAGGTTCCGCCCGAAATAGCAAGCCCTTCTTCCGGCACTGCGATTGGCGCCCCTGCCGTGCTTCCATCTACCACTGATTCTCCTGACTCAACAGAAATTGCAGTTATCGGAATATAAGAAATAATCATAATTAAGCATATCAATATCTTTAGTAACCTGCTTCTCATAAATAAATCTGCCTCCCATCTTCTGATTTGGAATTGTGTACCTTTTCAAAGCAGCAGATTGTAAGGATTACCTTTCCATAAAGTGATTGATATTGCTCCTTTTCTATGCTATACTTCAATTTATAGAACAAAGGCAGGGTGTTTGAAAAGGTACACTTTTTCAAATTGATGTCCGTTCTTCGGCAGCGTTTTGGAGAGATCCTTGCCTTCTCTGCGCAAAAAAGAGGTGCAGCGCTCCTTCGGGAGCGCTGCACCTCTTTTGACCTCATTTTCATTTTCGCCGGGCAGGAGGCGGGACCAGGGGCTCGTCATGCTCGATGGTGTCATCGAAGTAGTCGCGGTCCTGGAGCCCCGGCCGGTGGTGGCGGATGGCCTCGCTGATGATGGGATAGAGAACGATGGCCAGCAGGCCGCCGGAGAAGCCGTTGTTATACAGGTTAATGCCCTCCACCGGGGTCCCGGCGTGGAGCACCACGGAGGAGTGGAGGAACCCCGCCACGATGCCGAAGGGCCAGCCGAAATAGCCCGAGATAGGGGCCAGAGTGGTTCCGAACAGGAGGGCGAGCTGCACGGAACTCTGGTTGATATCGAAGTGCATAAAAACGCCGCCGATGACCACGCCCAGCATGATGGGGGTGATGTTGCGGGCGTGCTTACCGAAGGCGGAGAAGCCCATGATGGTGAGAATGCCGCCCAGGGTTGGGCCGTTGAGATCGCCGCCGGTGGCGAGGATGAAGGCCATGCCGATGAGCCCGTTAACCCCCATGTTGATGAGCACCGGGGCAGGCCCAAACATGCGAAGGTAATCGCTGGGAGCCCGGCCGGTGGTGCGCAGCAGGCGGCGGTACCCCGCCCAGGCGGCCCACGCCGGGCGGCCGCTGAAAAAAAAGCCTGCCACAGTCAGCCCCAGACAGAGCACCCCAAGGAAGATAGCAAAGTGCAGGTTATAGCCCTCCGCCCAGTGGTGGGCCACGGTGGGATTGGCCCCCATGGAGCTCATAACGGGTACCAGGATCATGGCCAGCAGGCCGCAGGCGAAGCCCATGTTGTAGAGGTTCATGCCGTTCTGGATTTTGTATGTATAGGCGGAGAGGGGCGGCAGCACAAAGCCGATGAGCAGTCCCACGGCGATACCCCACCACAGGTTGCCGAAGCCGTTGTCCAGCGCCACATAACTCACCACCGGGGCCAGGGCTGTGGCCAGCAGGGACACGGAGACATACTTGCCGAACGGTTCCCGCCGCGCCTTGGCGTACAGGAAGGTCCCGGCGATGATGGGCCAGATGTTGACAATGTTCTTGCCGAACAGGGAAAAGCCAGCCATCAGGCCCAGCTCCACCAGTGTGAAGCCGTTGGGCGGCTCCTTGCTCAGGTAGAGCAGCAGCAGGCTCACCAGCGTCACCAGGGCGGAGTTGACCAGGGCCGCGCTTACACCCGCAATTTTCACGTAGTCGGTGATCAGCGCGTCCTCCGTAACGATGATCTTCCACAGTCCTGGCAGCACAGTGGACGGATCGCCCAGCACCAGTCCGATGGCAGCCAGGAAGACGCAAAAGCAGATGACGGCGGGGTAGAGCTTTTTATAACGCATGGGGCTCCCTCTCTTTCCTCATCCTCAGTCTCAGGGGCTCAGGGCTGCGTGGAAAAATAGGTCCGGGTCTGCTCCGCGTTGCGCATGACCTCGTCCTTTAATGCCTCCAGGCTGGGGAACTTCCGCTCCCCCCGCAGACGCTTGTAGAACTCCATTCGGACCGTCTGGCCGTAGAGATCTCCCTGAAAATCTAGGATGAACCCCTCTACAGTCACCCGGTCTCCGTCGTCTACCGTGGGCCGCACTCCGATATTGGTCACCGCCGGGCGGCTCTCGCCGTTTTCAAAGGTCACCCGCGTTGCGTACACCCCGTGAGCGGGCACCAGCACCCCCGGCTGAAAACGCAGGTTCACCGTGGGGAACCCCAAAGTCCCCCCCAGCTTCTTGCCGTGGGCCACCGTGTCGGTCAGGGTGTGGGGGTGGCCCAGGAACTGGTTGGCCCGCTCCATCTCCCCCTGGGCCACCAGGGTACGGATATAGGTGGAGGAGATGGTGATATGGTCCTGTACCACCTTGGGGATAATGTCGCAGCCGATGCCCAGCTCCCCGCAGAGGGCCTGGAGCCGCTCCGGGTTGCCCTCCCCCTTGTAGCCGAAGTGGAAATCATGGCCTGCCACCAGGTGCACCGCCCCATGCTCCCCCGCCAGATAATCGGTGACGAATTCCCGCCAGGGCATGTGCATCATCCGCTCGTCAAAGTGGGCCACAATGACCTCTCGGATACCGTAGAACCGCCGCATCAGCTCCGCCCGGTCCAGGGGAGAGCTGAGCAGGGGGACCGCAGGGGTTTTTAAAATCAGGTTCTCCGGGTGGGTGTCAAAGGTGACCGCCGCAGGAACGGCCCCCAGCTCTGCGGCCTTCTCCCCCACCCGGCGCAGCAGGGCCCCATGGCCCAGATGGACGCCGTCAAAAAAGCCCAAGGCGATCACACGTTTCTCTGTCTGCATACCGCTACACCTCGAAAAAGCTCTTGATAGTGCTCATCATCCCCCCGGCGCACCGGCCCAGCAGCAGGAATTCCCCGCCGGGGCCGTACACCCGCCAGTCGCCGTCGGCCGCGGAGCAGGGAAACGGGTTGCCGTTCTTCGCCTTGCGCAGGGCCGTCCCTTCCACCGTCACCGCCGGATAACGGAAGAAATAGGCGTCCACCGGCCGGAGCAGGGCCGCCGGGTCAGGTGCGTCCAGCAACGCCTCCAGCGGCACCGCTTCCGCCAGGGAAAACCCGGCGGCCTCGGTGCGGCGCAGGGCGGACATGCACCCGCCGCAGCCCAGGGCGGCCCCGATGTCGTGGCAGAGGGTACGCACATAGGTCCCCTTGGAGCAGCGCACCCGCAGGGTGTAGCGGTCCGGCCCGGTCTGGTCCAGCACCTCCAGGGCGTGGATGGTGACGGGCCGGGGGGCCCGCTCCACCTCCTTCCCCGCCCGGGCCAGCTCATAGAGCTTCTTACCGTCCCGCTTGAGGGCGGAGTACATGGGCGGAATCTGGGTGATCTCCCCCCGGAAGGCGGCCAGCGCCCCCTCCAGGGCCGCCCGATCCGCCTCCACGGGGCGCTCCTCCACCACCTGGCCGGTGGTATCCTGGGTATTGGTGACTACGCCGAGTTTTAACCCAGCGATGTATTCCTTTTCGGATTCGGATGCAAACTCCACCGCCCGCGTCGCCCGCCCCACAAAGACAGGCAACACGCCGGTGGCCATGGGGTCCAGCGTCCCGGCGTGTCCCACCCGCCTCTCATGGAGGACGCCCCTGATTTTGGCGCACACGTCCATACTGGTCCACTCCTGGGGCTTATCAATTACGATGATTCCATTTGCCATAAAAGTGGCCTCCCGTGCGCCAAAAATCGGCGTCTTTTCTGGTTTGTAGGGCGGGCAGCAGGCCGACACGCAGGTCGGCCCCTACAGGCAGGCCGCGGCCTCTATGCCCCTGCCTCCACCTGCCGGATGGCGTCCAGGATGGCCGCCTCCGCCTCGGCCAGGGTGCCGGAGACGGTGCAGCCCGCGGCGGCCGCGTGGCCGCCACCCCCCAGCCGGGCGCACACCTTTGTGGCGTTGAGCCCGCCGCTGGTGCGGACGGACAGCTTGCAGCCCCCCTCCGCCAGCCCCCGGATGGTGACGGAGGTCTCCACCCCCTCAATCTGTCCCAGGAAGGCGGCGATATCCTCCATATCCTCCTCAGTTGCGCCCGCCTCGTCCATGAGGGACAGGGACACGGGGGCCACAGCGATTTTCCCGTCCTCATAGCGGTGCATCCGCTCGGTGAGCAACCGCTCCACCTGGAGCCGCGCCCAGCTCTTGGTGCGGAAGTGGCGCTTGTTGAGGGGGAACACGTCGATGCCGGTGTCCATCAGGGCGGCGGCCACCCGGTGGGTGTCCGCTGTGGTATTGCTGTACTGAAAGCAGCCGGTGTCGGTGGACACGGCTACATAGAGGGGCACCGCCATGGCGGGGGTGATGGGGCCGAGTTCCCGGAGGATGTCGTAGATCAGCTCGCCGCAGGCGGCCCGACCGGCGTCCAGGCAGGTCTGCGCCGCAAAAAACGCCTGGGAAGGGTGGTGGTCGATGGCCAGATCAACCCCCCGCGCCAGCCAGGGTTCTCCAGCCCGGGTGAACAGGCTGCGGGCGGCGATGTCCACGCTCACCACCGTATCCGGAACATAGCCCTCCGGGGCCAGGCGGCCCTCCAGATAGGGGGTGAACAGGTGGGTCTCCTCCGCGTGGGGACAGATCCACGCCGTCCTGCCCAGGGCCCGCAGCCCCTCGCACAGGGCGGCGGCGCAGCCAATGGTGTCCCCGTCGGGGCGCTTGTGAGTCAGAATCAGATAGTTGTCATGCTGCCGCAGAAAGGCGGCGCTCTCCTTCACCGTCATGGCGCTCACTCCTCGCCGTCCAGCTCGATGTGGGCGTTGGCCGGGTTGGCGGGCTTGACCACCTCCGGGTTGCGGAGCATGCTCAGGATGTGGGCTCCGGTGTCAATGGAGTCGTCCTCCACAAACTGAAGCTCCGGGGTGTACCGCAGCGAAAGGGCCCGGCCCAGCTCCCGCCGCAGGTAGCCCCCGGCGGACTTCAGGCCCTTGACGACCTCCTTCACGTCGCTCTTGTCCAGCACGCTGACGTAAATCTTCGCGTAGCGGAGGTCCGGGGTAGTGTCCACCGCCGTGACGGACACCAGGCCGTGCACCCGAGGGTCTTTCACGGTGCGGATAAGGGCGGCCAGCTCCCGCTGGATCTCCTCGTTGATGCGTCCGATGCGATTGCTCGGCATAATATACTCCTTTCCAGAGGGCTGCGCCCCCGGTCAAATACGAATGGTCAGGCAGGTCTGGAAGTTCTCCTCCAGTTGCTTCAGGGTGTCCAGCTCCACATCCCCCAGGGCGCCGGAAAAGCGCCTCGGCCGCGCGGGGCCGTCCCCCACCCACAGGTTCCACAGTTCCACGGTCTCTCCGGGGCGCAGATGCTTTGCTAGATAGGCCCTCAGCTCCGCCGCGTCCTCCTGGGTGGCCCGCAGATCCAGCTCGTACCGGCAGGGCTTCATGGTCAGGCACAGATCCTCCACCGCTTCCCGGTAGTATGTGTGCTCCCCCACAGAAAATCCGCTCGCCTCAATACGGACCGTGTACCCGCCATGGGAGCTGGTCTCGACCCGGCGGACACCGGACTCGTACAGGGGCAGGGGGCGGTCGGCACACAGCAGGGTGACGGCGCTCATAAAAATCCTCCCGATAAAGACGCACAGACCCGCCCCCTCCTCAAATGACTTGGGGACGGAACGGGTCTGATTTGGTTTTTTACCGGCTTGGGGCGCTGCGGGCCGATATGGGCATCGGCCCCTACGAATTTCTCGGGTGAGGCCAGACATGCGGCACGATAGCCCGGCAGCATACCGCACGCCCCATCTGGCCACTCCATATCGTAGGGGCGGCCTTTATGGCCGCCCGCGGGCGACCACAAGGGTCGCCCCTACGGCGTTTTACGAAGCCGAAAGAAATTTATACCTCGATCTGCTCCACCTCGTCGCCGCAAGCTTCAGATCCCTCGCTTTGCCGCTTACGGCAAAGCTCGCTCCTTCCGCTGCGTCTCCTCTCCGGGCCGAACCCGCTTCGCTGGGCTCCGGCCCGGTTCAGGCTGCGGGAACAGCTTTACACCCCGATCTGCTCCACCGCAACGTGAAGAAAATTTGCCTGCGTCAAATTTTTAGCGTAGGCCGCAGCGGCTTTGCCGCGAGGAGGGAACTCCGCAGGAGGCAGGGTTACACCTCGATCTGCTCCATCAGATAGGCCTCGATCACGTCGCCCTCCTTGATGTCCTGGAACTTCTCGAAGGTAATGCCGCACTCGTAGCCCTGGGCGACCTCCTTCACGCTGTCCTTGAAGCGCTGGAGGGAGGCGATGGCGCCGTCGTAGATGACGATGTTGTCCCGCAGCAGGCGCATCTGGGCGCCGCGCTGCATCTTGCCGCCCGTGACATAGCAGCCGGCCACCATGCCCACACCGGTGATGCGGAACACGTTGCGCACCTCGGCCTGGCCCAGCTCCACTTCCTTGAACTTGGGGGCCAGCATGCCCTTCATGGCGGTCTCAATCTCATTGATGCAGTCGTAGATGACGCGGTACATGCGCATATCCACGTTGTTGCGGGCGGCGGACTCCTTGGCGTTGTTGTCGGGGCGGACGTTGAAGCCCACGATGATGGCGTTGGAGGTGGTGGCCAGCATGACGTCGCTCTCGCTGATGGCGCCCACGGCGCAGTGGATGACCCGCACCCGGACTTCCTCGTTGGACAGCTTCTCCAGGCTGGCCTTGACGGCCTCGGCGGAGCCCTGGACGTCGGCCTTGACGATGATGTTCAGATCCTTCATCTCGCCCTGCTTGATCTGGCTGAACAGGTCCTCCAGGCTTACCTTGCCCACGGGGGCGGAGGCGGCCATCTTCTGCTCATGCTTGCGCTGCTCCACCAGCTCGCGGGCCATGCGCTCGTCGGCCACGGCGTGGAAGTCGTCGCCCGCGCCGGGCACCTCGCCCATGCCGATGATCTCCACGGGCACGGAGGGGCCCGCCTCGGTGAGCTTCTCGCCCTTGGCGCTGGTCATGGCGCGGACGCGGCCCACGGCGGTGCCGGCGATGATCACGTCGCCCTGCTTCAGGGTGCCGTTCTGCACCAGCAGGGTGGCCACGGGGCCGCGGCCCTTGTCCAGCCGGGCCTCGATGACCGCGCCGTGGGCGGAGCGGTTGGGGTTGGCCTTGAGCTCCTGCATCTCGGCGGTCAGGTTGACCATCTCCAGCAGATTGTCGATGCCCTCGCCGGTCTTGGCGGAGATGGGGCAGATGATGGTCTCGCCGCCCCACTCCTCTGGCACCAGCTCATACTTGGTGAGCTGCTCCTTGATGCGCTCGGGGTTGGCCTCCGGCTTATCCATCTTGTTGATGGCCACGATGATGGGGATGTTGGCCGCCTTGGCGTGGTTGATGGACTCAACCGTCTGGGGCATGATGCCGTCGTCGGCGGCCACCACCAGGATGGCCACATCGGTGATCATGGCGCCGCGGGCGCGCATGGCGGTGAAGGCCTCGTGGCCGGGGGTGTCCAGGAAGGTAATGGTCTTGCCCTGCACGTTCACCTGATAGGCGCCGATGTGCTGGGTGATGCCGCCGGCCTCGCCCGCCGCCACGTGGGCGTTGCGGATATAGTCCAGCAGGGAGGTCTTGCCGTGGTCGACGTGGCCCATGACCACCACCACGGGGGCGCGGGGCTCCAGATCCTCCTCCTTGTCCTCGGCGGTGTCGATGAGCCGCTCCTCGATGGTGACAATGACCTCCTTTTCCACCTTGCAGCCCAGCTCCTCGGCAATGATGGCGGCGGTGTCGAAGTCGATGACGTCGCTGAGGGAGGCCATGACGCCGTTCTTCATCAGGGTCTTGACCACCTCGGCGCCGGTCTTCTTCATGCGGGAGGCCAGCTCGCCCACGCCGATGGCGTCTGGGATCTTGACAGTCAGCGGAGTCTTTTTGGCGATCTCCAGCTGGAGCCGGCGCATCTTCTCCTGCTCCTCCTGGCGGCGCTTGCTGCCCTGGAAGCCGCCCTTGCGCTGGTTGCGGCCCTGGAACTTCTGCTTGCCGGCCTGCATCTGCTTGGTCTTGCCCGCAGCCAGGTTCTCCAGCCGCTCGTCGTACTTCTCCAGGTTCACCTGGCCGCCCTTGCGGGTGTCCACTACCTTCTTCTCGGGGACGCGGGTAGCGGGCCGGTTCGCCGGCTGCTGGGCCGGCTGCGGCTTGCCCTGGGGCTGCTGGGGCGCGGGCCTGCCCGCCGGCGCGGCGGGCTTCTGCGCCTGGGGCGCGGCCTTGGCGGGCTCCCCCTTGGGGGCCGGGGCAGCCTTGGGCTCCCGGTAGACCTCGGCGTAGATGCTCTCGATGTTGTCCACCTGGTTGTGCTGGGTCAGGTACTCGAAGATCAGGGAGAGCTCCCGGTCCTCCAGCACCTGCATATGGTTCTTGGGAGCCGTCGCATATTTTGTCAGAATGTCGGTGATCTCCTTGGAGTTCTTCTTGAAATCCTTGGCCACCTCATGCACGCGATACTTGTTGTTCAGCAAATAAGCCACCTCCATCGGCGGGCTTGCGCCAATAGGAAAACGCGGCGGGGCCGCTGCGCTTTCTTATTGGAACAAGCCCTCGTTGTTCCAATCCTATTGTGTGCCATGGTCTCATGGCGTCTTCTTCTTGACGGTCAGCCTGCCCCGGGGCAGCGTCCGCTTCCCGGCGGGCTCCGGCGGGGACTCCTTCCGGGCGGGCGGGGCCGCCCACGGCTTCCTTCCGCCCTTTTGCAGCTTTTTCTCGTGGCGGCGCTGTTCCTTCTGGCGCTGGAGGGCCTTGTCCGCCTTCTCACTCAGCTCCGCCGCCGCCGCGCCGTAGGTCTCCGGCGCTCCGGCGGCCAGCCTGGCCAGCAGGGCGGCCGCCAGCCCCACATCGGTGAGGGCCAGCATGGCGCAGGATGCGCGGCCCACTGTGCCGCCCAGCTCCCCCTTGGTGTAGGGCACCCGGAACCAGGGCGCCTTGCCCGCCTGGGCAAAGTGGGCGGCCCGGCGGGCGCTGTTGTCCGCCGCATCGGAGGCCACCAGAATCAGCCTGGCCTGCCGCGCCCGGGCGGAAGCACCAACCGGCTCCTCCCCCACCTCCACGCGGCCCGCCTTGCGGGCAATGCCCAGCAGATGCAGCACGTTATCCATCGCCGCCCTCCCTCATCTGCGCCTCCAGCGCGTCGTAGACCCCGTCGGGCATGGCGGCGGAGAACGCCCGCTCCAGCGCCCTGGACTTCCGCGCCCGCCTGAGACACTCCGCATCGGGGCAGACATAGGCCCCGCGGCCCGGCTTCTTCCCCTTGAAATCCAGGGATACCTCTCCCTCCGGGCTCTTGACCACCCGAATGAGCTCCTTCTTGGGCTTCATCTCCCGGCAGCCCACGCACTGGCGCAGGGGTATTTTCTTGGGCATTTTTCTCGCCTCCTCGCAGGCCGATGTGGGCATCGGCCCCTACGTGTGCGGACATCCCGCAAAAGGCGGAGCCTTTTTGCGGGAACCCTGTTTCCATCCCGTTTGGGGCAACTGAATTGCCCCAAACCAAGGTTTTGCCCTCGGCAAAACCCTTGTGCGGCGCAAGCGCCGTCCCGCCTGCGGCGGGTCCCAGGGAGGGCCAGCCCCACTCAGGAGGCCGCCCCCGCAGGGCTTATTCCTCGGTCTCGGCCTCGTCGTCCAGCAGGACGTCCGCTTCGTCCTCTGGCTCCTCGTCGGCGGGGGCGGACGCGGGCTTGATGTCGATCTTCCAGCCCGTCAGCTTGGCCGCCAGCCGGGCGTTCTGACCCGCCCCGCAAAAGGCAGGGCCTTTTGCGGGGACCCTGTTTCCATCCCGTTTGGGACAACTGAATTGCCCCAAACCAAGGTTTTGCCTTTGGCAAAACGCTTGTGCGGCGCAAGCGCCGTCCCGCCTGCGGCGGGTCCCAGGGAGGGCCAGCCCCACCCAGGAGGCCGCCCCCGCAGGGCTTATTCCTCGGTCTCGGCCTCGTCGTCCAGCAGGACGTCCTCTTCGTCCTCCGGCTCCTCATCAGCGGGGGCGGACACAGGCTTGATGTCGATCTTCCAGCCCGTCAGCTTGGCCGCCAGCCGGGCATTCTGGCCCTCCTTGCCGATGGCCAGGGAGAGCTGGTCGTCGGGCACCACCACACGGCAGGCCTTGCCCTCTTCCCGGACGGCCACACTGACAACATCGGCGGGGGACAGGGCGGCGGCAATGTACTCCGCCGGCTCCTCGGACCACTTGATGATATCCACCTTCTCGCCCTTGAGCTCCTCCACGATGTTGTTGACCCGCTGGCCCCGGGGGCCCACGCAGGCGCCGATGGGGTCCACGTCGGGATCGGCGGACCAGACGGCCAGCTTGGTGCGGCTGCCCGCCTCACGGGCGATGGACTTGACCTCCACGGTGCCGTCGTAGATCTCAGGCACCTCCAGCTCGAACAGGCGCTTGACCAGGCCGGGGTGGGTGCGGGAGATGAGTACCTGGGGTCCCTTGGTGGAGCGGCGCACCTCCACTACGTAGACGCGCAGGCGCATCCCTTCGAGGTACGCCTCGCCCTTGACCTGCTCGCCGGGGGCCAGGAAGGCCTCGGTGGCCTCGCTGCCCGAGCCGATGCGCAGGCTCACCGCGCCGGAGCGGGGATCGACGCGGGTGACCACGCCGGTGAGGATCTCGTGCTCCTTGGAGGAGAACTCGTCGTAGATCATCCCCCGCTCGGCCTCCCGCATACCCTGGATGATCACCTGGCGGGCGGTCTGGGCGGCGATGCGGCCGAAATCGCGGGTGCGCACCTCGATGCGGATGACGTCGCCAAGCTGGGCGTGGGGCAGCTTCTCCCGTGCCATCTGGAGGCTCATCTCGGTGCAGGGGTTGTCGACCTCCTCCACCACGTCCTTCTTGACGAACATGCGCACGGTACCGGCCTCCTCGTCGGCCTCCACGGCCACGTTGTCCCCCGCGCCCTCGTGGTCCCGCTTGTAGGCGGACACCAGGGCCTGGGTGATTTTCTCCAGCATGTAGGCCTTGGGGATACCCTTCTCCTTCTCAATCAGGTTGATGGCGGCAAAGAACTCCGCCCCGTCCAGCTCGTTGGACTTCTGCGCTTTGGCATTCTTCTTCGGCATAACTGCACTCCTTATTTCTCCTGCGGGCGGCCGCAGGTCGCCCCTGCATCGTCGGTACGGGCCCCCGGCCTGTACCCGCTCTCCTTAAAAATGCACCGTCAGGCGCACCTGCGCCACATCCTTTTTGACAAAGGTGCGGGCCTCGCCCGCGGTCTCGATGGTCACATCGCCGCCATCATAGCCCTTCAGCACGCCGGTGTACTCCTTTCGGCCGTCCAGGGGCCGGTAGAGGCGCACATCCACCTCCGCGCCCAGGAACTGCTGGAAGTGGGCGGGCTTTTTCAGGGGGCGGTCTGCGCCGGCGGAGGACACCTCCAGCACATAGCTTCCCTCAATGGGGTCGGCCTCGTCCAGCGCGTCGGACAGGGGACGGCTCACCGCCTCGCAGTCGTTGATGGAGATCCCCTCCGGCTTGTCGATATACACCCGCAGGAACCACTGCCCCGCCTCCCGGACATACTCCACATCCCAGAGGGTGCAGCCGTTCTGCTCGGCAATGGGGGCGGCCAGAGCGGCCACCAGCTCCGTCACTTTCGCCATGGTTTGACCTCCGTTTCGGGGTATTTCCCATAATTTTACATACCCCGTTTTTTCAATAAGAAAGAGCGGAGCCGCGACCCCACTCTCACCATACCACTACTTACTATCGTATGTACTATAGCACAAAAAATCCCGCAGTGCAAGAGGTTTTGCGCGTTTGTTTGGCCCGGAGCCCAATCTGTAACTCTTTTTTCGTTGACATAAATCAAAGCTCTGCTAGAATGGAGGGTAAGACGGATGATAAGGAGGGCGTTTCCATGGAGGGGAGCAAGCTGGCCGCCGCCATTCTGGGCGAGGTGCGCCGCGCCGTGGTGGGCAAGGACGAGGTACTGGCAAAGGTGCTGCTGGCCATTCTGGCCGGGGGCCACATCCTGCTGGAGGACATTCCCGGCGTGGGCAAGACCACCATGGCCCTGGCCTTCTCCAAGGCCCTGAGCCTCCGGTACAACCGGGTCCAGTTCACCCCCGACGTGATGCCGTCGGACATCACGGGCTTCACCCTCTACAACAAGGAGGCGGGCCGGATGGAGTACCAGCCCGGCGCGGTGCTGTGCAACCTCTTTTTGGCCGACGAGCTCAACCGGGCCACCAGCCGCACCCAGTCCGCCCTGCTGGAGGCTATGGAGGAGGGGCAGGTGACGGTGGATGGGGTGTCCCACCCGGTGCCCCAGCCCTTCCTGGTCATCGCCACCCAGAACCCGGCGGGGGCCTCCGGCACCCAGCTTCTGCCCGACTCCCAGATGGACCGGTTCATGGTGCGCCTGTCCATCGGCTACCCCGCCCCCGCCGACGAGATGGCCATGGTGCGCCGCCGGCAGGGGGGCGCACTCCTGGAGGGGGTGCGCCCGGTGCTGGAGCTCAACGGCCTGCTCGCCCTGCGGGCCCAGGCCGGACAGGTCTACGTATCCGACGAGGTGCTGGACTACATCGTGCGCCTGGTGGGCGCCACCCGGAGCCACCCCATGATTCTCCAGGGGGCCAGCCCCCGGGCCACCCTGGCCCTCACCGCCATGGCCAAGGCCGCCGCCCTGGTGCGGGGCCGGGACTATGTTCTGCCGGAGGATGTGTCCCTGGTCTTTGGCGACGTGGTGCCCCACCGGCTGCTCCTCTCCCCCCGTGCGGAGGCCGACCGCTCCTTCGACCCCGCTTCGGAGCTGCTGGAGCGGGTGCCCGCCCCCCGGATCTCCTGACGCCATGGCGTACCGTCGGATTGCCTACGCGGCCCTGCTGGGCGGGGCAGTGCTCTTTCAGATCGTGTTCCGCTTTTACCTGTCCACCTTCACCCTGGCGCTGGTGCTGCTGCTCCCCCTGCTGTCGGTGCTGCTGAGCCTGCCGTCGGTGCTGGGCTGCACACTGCTTCTCACCTCCGCCGCTCCCACGGTGGTACAGGGGGAGGACGCGGTCTTTCAGGTGCGGCTGCGCAGCCGCACCCGCCTGCCCCTGCCCCGGCTTCAGGCCCGTCTCCACTGGAGCAACCAGCTCACCGGCGCGGGCGGGCGGGTGCGGTGGGAGCCCGTGCGCACCGCACCAGGCGCTCCGCCCACTCTGGAGCTGGCCACCCCCCATTGCGGCCGGCTGGTCTGCCGGGCGGAGCGGGCCTGGACCTGCGATCTGCTGGGCCTGTTCCCCCTGCCCATCCCCACCGGGCGGCCGGCGGCGGTGCTGATCCTGCCGCCCGATATGGAACAGGCGCTGCCGGAGCGCCTGCTGGGGGGCGGCCCCGGCGGCGGTGCGCTCCTCCCCCGCCCAGGGGGAGGGCCGGGGGAGGACTACGATCTGCGGGACTACCGGCCGGGGGACCCCCTGCGCTCGGTCCACTGGAAGCTCTCCTCCAAGCGGGACGAGCTGGTGGTGCGGGAGACCCTGGAGCCCCGGCAGACCACCCTGGTGCTCACCTATGACCACTTCGGCGCCCCCGCGGCGCTGGACCAGACCTTCGCCCGGCTGTGCGCCCTGTCCCGGGCCCTGCTGGAGCGGGGCAGGCCCCACCATATCCAGTGGGCCAGCCCCACCGGCGGCGGCGTGGAGGGGCGGCTGGTGGACTCGGAGCGGGCCCTGCTGGCCTGCCTGGAGCTGGCCTTCTCCCGGCCCGCCCCGGCGGAGGGACGCTCCATCCTGGACACCGCCCTGCGCCTGCCCGGCCGCGCCGGTCCCCTCCGGCACATCCATGTAACGCCCACCGGACTGGAAGGAGGTGCGCCATGAAGCGCAAGCGCCGCGCCGCCGCGCCTCTGCGGCGGGGGCCCGCCATCCTGTTGGGGGACGGCTGCCTCCTTCTTCTGGTGCTGGCGGGCACCGTCTTTTCCTTCCTTACCGCCTTCTCCGTCCAGATTCACGCCCTTCCCCTGCTGCTGGGCTGCGCCGCCGCCGCACTGGCCTTCCTCGGCCTCTGGTCCCTCCCCCGCCGCTGGTGGGCCCTTCCCCTGGCCCTGCTGGCCGCCGCCTGGCTCCTGGCGGTGCGGCGGCTGTGGCAGCCGCTGGCCCTGGGTGCCGACGCCCTGCGGGTGGACGTGGTCAACACCGTTTCCGCCAGCCTGGAGCTGGGCTTCACCCTGGAGCCCGCCCTTTCCCTCCCCGAAGCCCTCTGGACCAACTGCGCCACCCTGCTCGTCCTCCTGGCCCTGGTACCGCTGGGCGCCCTGCTGGGGCTGGGCGTCGTGCGCCTGCGCTCCTTCTGGCTGGTCTTCGTCAGCTCCTTCCCCTTCGTGCTGCTCCCCCTGTGCATCTCGGTCACCCCGGGCTGGCTGCCCCTGATGGCCCTGGTGCTGGGGTGGGTGGTGCCGGCCCTCACCTCCCTGCTGGCCCGCACCTCGCCCCAGGGGGCCGCGCGCCTCAACCTGGCCGCCCTTCCGGCCGCCGCCCTGCTGCTGGCCGCCCTCAGCCTGGCCATGCCCATGGACACCTACCAGCGCCCCGCCTGGGCCGACCGGGCCCTACAGCACCTCACCAATCAGGCCGTCCGCCTGGGGGACGGCCTGCTGGAGGGGAGCGGCCCCTTCGGCATTGGCAGCGGCGGGGGACGGCTGGCCGACGCCGACGGCTCCGTCTCTCTCTCCGACGCGGGGCCGCTGCGCTTCTCCGGACGCACCGTGCTGGAGGTGGAGACCGACCTCACTGGCCGCATCTACCTGCGGGGGCTCTCCGACGCGGTATATGACGGCGAGAGCTGGCAGCCGCTGGATGAGGCGGCCTACAACTGGCAGGCCCGCCTCCACGGCGTCACATATGGAGCGCCCGTCACGCTGGACATGGACCTTGGCGTCACTGGGGCTGAGTCCCTGTTCGCCCAGTTCCAGCCCATGAATTTCCCCGCCCTGGCGGTTCGGGATGCCCACCCGGAGAGCCCCTACGCCAGGATCACCGTGCGCAATGTGGGGGCCGATCCGGGCTATGTCTACGTTCCCTACCATATCCTGACCCAGCCCGGCGAGCTGTCCGGGGCGGAATTCGTCCACGACGCCTATCTGGCCCGGGCGGCCCGGGTGTGGACCCACACCATCTACGTCCAGCCCGACGCCTCCCCTGCCGCCTCCGCGGGCCTGCGGGGGGAGCTGTCTCTGGCGGAGGCGGCCTACGCGGACTTCGTGCGGGAGTACTATCTCCAGGTGCCCCTCTACTCGGAAAACCCGGCGCTCCGCCAGGCGCTGGACGGCGCGTTGGAGCCGCTGGCCGACTGGCTGCGGCAGGCCCAGTACGTCTCCCCCGCCGCTGTGAAGCAGCCCTATGAGCTGGAAGCCGCCCAGGTGGTGGCGGACTACCTGGCCGCCGTCGCGGAATACGACCCCGACACCCCCGCCGCGCCGGAGGGGGAGGACTTTGTGGCCTGGTTCCTCACCGAGAGCCATCGGGGCTACTGCATGCACTTTGCCAGCGCCGCCGTGCTGCTGCTGCGGAGCATGGGCGTCCCCGCCCGCTATGTCTCCGGCTTTGTGGCCGACGTGCCCGCCTCCGGCCGCGTGAACGTGCCCGACTCCGCCGCCCACGCCTGGGTGGAGGTCTACATCGACGGCTACGGGTGGGAGCCGGTGGAGGTCACCCCCGTCTACGCCGGGAGCACTCCCGCCCAGAGCGGCGCGGAGGAGCCCGAGGCCACCCCCTCTCCCACGCCCACGCCCCAGGCCAGCCGCGCCCCCGACTCCGCCGCGCCTACACCCACCCCCACGCCGTCGGCGGCCCTCCCGAATGAGGGCCCGAAGCTCCCTCTCCGCCTGCTTCCGGCCCTCCTGGCCGCCCTTCTGCTGGCGCTGGCCCTCCCCCTGCGGCGCTTTTGGGCCCGCCGCCGCCGGGAGCGGCGTTTCCAGGATGAAAACCCCAACCGGGCGGCCATCGCGGCCTATCTCTATCTTCAGCGGCTGACCCGCTGGGGAGCAGAGCCGCCCGCCCGGGCCGGGGAGCTGGCCCAAAAGGCCAAATTCAGCCCCCACACCCTCACCTCCGAGGAGCGGGACGCGGTGCTCCGCGCCGCCCGCGCCGCGGCAGAGGCGGTGGACAAGTCCCTCCCCTGGTGGAAGCGGTTCGCCTTCCGCTATCTGCTGGGGCTGTACTGAGGTCCCGTTCGGCCGGACCGCCGCCGGGCGGCATTTCCCGCGCCCCTGCATTTTATCCTCTCATTCAACAGGCCGCCCAGTCTCTAGTGAGACTGGGCGGCCTGCGGCTGCGTTTGATTTGGGCGGGATACGGGTGTCACTCCGTCAGGGTGAAGAACCCCTCCACCCGGTTTTTCTTGTCAAATACATGGTTGTAGAGCAGCACCCGGTAGTCCTCCACGGCGGCCTCCAGCTCCTCCGGCAGCGCCTCGTTCTCGCCGTACCAGTTCCCGCCGGCGTCCCGGATGCCCACGGTGTTGATCACCGGGGCGGCCTTCCACAGCCGGGCCAGGTACTTTTGATACCCGGTCATGGGCAGGTTGGCGGTGTCCATCAGCAGGGCGGACAGGTAGTTGAGGGACAGCTCCACCCCCTGGGCCTCCGGTATGTCGTAGTTGGCCCAGAGGACGAAGGGCACCATCTGCTTTTTCTGGGCCAGGGCGGTATCCGGGGCCGTCCCCAGCACATCGGTATAGAAGTTGGTGGCCACCTGGGGCTGGTGGTCGCCGAAGAGGAGGATCAGGGTGGGCTCCTCCACCTGGGAGAAGTAGTCGAGCAGGTATTCGAAGGCCTGATCGCTCTGGTACACCAGGGACAAATACTGGTTGACCGTGTTGAAGCGGCCCTCCAGCGCCCCGGTAAGCCACACCTCCCGGGGCAGGTTCGTCCACGCCATCTGGTAGGCGGAGTGGTTCTGCATGGTCACGTTGAAGAGAAACAGCGGCTCCCCCGCCTCCTTCTCCTCATACCAGCGGATCAGGTTCTCGTAGTCGCACTGGTCGGTGACATAGCCGGTTTTTTCGTCCCCCCGCATGTACTCCCGGTCCTGGAAGTCTCCTTCAAAGTATACCTCGTCAAAGCCGAAATCCCGGTAGACCGAGGGGCGGCTCCAGCCGGAGGAGCGGTAGGGGTGGGCGGCCACGGTGCGGTAGCCCAGGGCGGCCATCTGCCCCACCAGGGTGGGATCGCCGTCAGAGACATACATCTGGTAGGGCACCGTGCCCGCGGGCAGGAAGGCGGTGGTGTTGCCGGTGAGGAACTCGTACTCCGAGTTGGCGGTGGTGCCGCCGAACACGGAGGAGTAGGCGTAGCCCTTGATGGTGTTCTCCGTCAGGGAGCGGAGGAAGGGCATGGCGTCCGTATTGCTCTCCACGCCGGGCAGCACGGACAGGTCGGAGAGGGACTCGTTCATGATGACAATGACGTTCACCGGGCGGAGCAGGCCGCCCTCACCGGCCGCCGGCACGGCGGCCGGGTCGCTGGGAGCGCTCCCGGCGAGGGCCGCGAGGGTCTCCTCCGAGTAGGTCTCCGGCTGCTCCACCCTCATGTACTTCAGGCACACCGAGAAGTTGAGGAACAGGCCGTTGCCCCGGGTGGTCCACATGGACGGCTCAATGCCCCGGCTCTCCACAAACCCGGTGCCGAAAAACACGCCCAGAAAGACCGCGGCGGCCCCGGCCGCCGGGACAAAGAGCCGCCACGGGAAGGGCCTTTTCTTTTCGTTTGGCAGGAAGGACAGGGCCAGCAGCACCGCCGCGAACACGCCGATGGTGAGCCACTGCATGGAGTCGGGCCGGTAGTCGTAGTTGCCCGCCACGTTGGCGGCGGTGCGGAGGGTGAGGAAGTCGCCGGGAAAGAGGGTGCGCCCCCGGAAGGAGATCAGGTAGTGGTTGGCCATGCCCAGGCCCCAGGCGATCCCCATGGCCCACTTGACGGCCGAGGCCCGCCGCCGGAGGACGAAGTAGAAAAACAGCTCCCCCAGGTAGTACCACGCCAGATTGAGGGCGATCTGAAGGGGGGTGAAGTCAGTCCAGGGGTTGTTGTAGTTGAGGTACTCCACCAGGGTGAAGGAGAGCAGGGGGGCCAGGAGCATTAGGGCCCGGGTGGTCCAGGCGGCCTGCCATTCTCCCAGGGGGAGGCGTGGCCAGCGGAGGCGACGCCTCCGGCTACGCGGGGTGTCTACGGTGTATGTCATGGATTGTTTGCTGCCTTCTCTCAAATGATTATGGCAACCATTTTAGCACAAACGGACGAAAGTACAACGGATTTCGCCCATTTGTCAGAAATTTATCCTGCCCGGCCACTTGCCGCGAGGCTGTCGGTCGACCCTCCCTGCCGAAGGGTTCGGAGGGAAGGATCGCGCGAAAGGCTGCCCCGCAGGGCGATTGGGAGCGCAACCGCCGCTTTGCGGCGGCGCTTGGCGCGGAGGGTGAATTGGCCGCAGACCGAGCGAGACCGGCCTGGGCCGTTCACGTTGGGTCATACAACCTTTTGAAGCCTCAAAAAGTTCAGCAGCCTGTCAAAAGACGTTTTAAAAGGCGGCGGCCCCGGAACCCTCCGGTTCCGGGGCCGCCCTTCTAGCCCGGATCTGCCATGTGCAGCGGCGGTCCGGCGAGGGGGATGACCCGGTCGCAGAGGGCGACGATCTCCGCCTCGTGGCTGGACAGGAGCACCGGCACGCCCAGGGCCCGCACCCGCTCCAGAATGCGGGCCGCCCGGGCGGCGTCCACGCCGGTGAAAGGCTCGTCCAGCAGGTAGAGCCCGCCGCCGCAGGCCAGTGCGCGGGCCAGGGCCAGCCGCCGCCCCATGCCGCCGGAGAGGGCGCCGGGGTAGGACCGCGCCTCCTCCTCCAGCTCGGCCAGGGCCAGCCAGCGCCCCGCCTCTCCCCGGCGCGCCCGGGGGAGCACGTCGGCGATGTGCTGCTCCACCGTCCGCCAGGGCAGCAGGCGGTTCTCCTGAAACAGGAGGGTGGGGCGTGGGGGAACCGTCACCACCCCGGCCGACCGCCACTGGAGGCCCGCCAGCACCCGCAGCAGGGTGGTCTTGCCGCAGCCGGAGGGGCCGGACAGGGCGGTGATCCCCGTCTCCGGCAGCACCAGGGAGAAGTCGTCCAGCACCCGCTTTTCCCCATAACAGACCGTAATATGCTCCGCTGATATCACAGCTTCGCCCCCCTTCCCAGCCGCCGGAACAGGAGGCCCAGGGCGTACTCCAGCAGAAAGCTGAGGGCGATCACCACCGCCGTCCAGGCGAAGAGATCGGGGGTCTCCAGGGTGATCTTGGCCCGGTAGACCTGGGTGCCGATGGCCAGCCTGGGCTGGCAGAGCACCTCGGCGGCCACCCCCGCCTTCCAGGCCAGGCCCAGGCCGGTGGCGCAGCCGCTGGCGAAATAGGGCAGCACCGAGGGGACATACACCAGCCGGAGGGTCTTCCAGCGTCCGAAGCGGTAGGCCCGCGCCGCCTCCAGGAGCTGCCCGTCGGTCTGGCTGATACCTTTACAAACATTGCCCCACAGCACCGGCAGCACCATCAGCCCCGAGACGATGGCGGGCACCCGCCCCGTGGAGGCCCACAGGAGCACCAGCACGATGAAGGAGGCCACCGGCACGGCGCGGATCACCTTCACCATGGGCCGGAACAGCCAGTCCGCCCAGGAGAGGGCGGAGGTAAGGACGGCCAACAGGGTGCCCACTGCCGCCCCCAGGGCGAAGCCGCCGAAAATGCGGCCCAGGCTCACCGCCGCTGTCCGCCAGAAGGAGGGCCGGGCGGCCAGGGCGGCCAGCCGCTCCCACACCAGCAGGGGAGAGGGCAGGAGCAGGGCCCCATGGCCGGGGGTGTATACTGTGTCCACCCAAATGGCCGCAAGCTGCCAAGCCCCCAGCCAGAAGGCCAGGGGCACGACAACGCGCAGTATTTTTTGTGTGGTTCGATTACGGAATATAGTAGAAATTATCATCCGGGATGGCCCCTCCGATCGAGGTGGGGTCGGCGGCATAGAGCACCTCATAGTAGTCGGAGATGCCCTTCAGCTCGTCGCCGGTCAGGCAGACCATGTTGGCCTGGGGGATGGCCGCCTTGGCGACGGCGGCCTTGGGGACGATGCCGTACTGCTCGATCAGGGCGGCGGCCTCCTCCGGGTGCTCATTCACATAGGCGATGGAGGCGGCGTACTCGGTGAGGAAGGCGTCCACCGCCTCCGGGTGCTCCTCCACGAAGTCGCTCCGGGCCACCACGCAGCCCATGGTGAAGGTGCCGGCGGCCCCCACGTCCTGCCACACGTCGTTGAGATCGATGGCGTCCCGCACATCGGCGTTCTGCATCATGACGCTGGTGGCGGCGGGGACGGGGAGCATGCACAGGTCGATCCCGCCGGAGGCCATGAGGGCCGTGACCTCCTCGCTGGTCTTCCACTCGATGGTCACGTCCTCGCCGGGGGTGAGGCCGCTCTCCTCCAGCAGGTAGTTGAGCACGTACTCGGTGTTGGTGCCCTGGTTGATGCTGTAGATGGTCTTGCCCGCCAGATCGGCCATGGAGTGGACCGTATCGCCGTTCTCCAGGATGTGGAGCACGCCCAGGGTGTTGAGGGCCAGCAGCCTGATGCTGCCCGCCTTGTTGTAGAGGGTGGCCGCCAGGTTGGTGGGGACCGCGGCGATGTCCAGCTCGCCGTTGTTCAGCTTGGGCACAATATCGGTGGACGGGTCGGAGCCGATGGCATACTCATAGTGGTTGACCGTCTCCCCCGCGTCGCTGTCGGCGAGCAGCTTGGCCGCTCCCATGCCAGTGGGGCCGTTGAGCAGGCCCAGGCGGATCTCCACGCCCGCAGCGGTTGGGGACTCGGCCACCGGGGCCGTGCTCTCCGCCGCCGGCGGCGTGGTCTCCGGCGCGGGGGACTCCTCCGGCCCGGCCTTGGGGGCGCACCCCGCAGCCAGGCCCAGCACCAGGGCCAGGCTCAGGCCCAGGGACAGCAGCTTCTGTTTCATGTCAATCTCTTCCTTTCCTAATTCTGTTCCAGCGCGTCCGGCTGAAGCACCTGCACCCGTCTGCCCTCCCGCCGGAGACCCCCCCGCCCGGCCAGGGCGTCCAGGGCGCGGTAGAGGGAGGCGCGGCTCACCCCCAGCCGCCGGGCCAGGCCGGCGGCAGAGCAGTCCAGCTCCACCCATCCCCCCTCCAGCCGGGAGAGCAGGTACTGGGCCACCTTCCGCTCGGCGCTGCCGGCGGTGAGGGCGTCGATCTTGCCGCTGAGAAAGCAGATGCGGCCGGACAGGTAGGCCACATAGTTGCGCCCCACCTCCGGAAAGCGGACCATCAGCTCCTCCACCAGCGCCTGGGGCAGAAGGAGCACCCGGCAGGGCGCACGGGCGGTGAGGGTGGTGGCGTAGTCCGCCCGGTCGTTGAACAGGGCCGCCGCGCCGAAGAGATCCCCCGGTTCCAGCATGCTCATGATGAGCGCGCCCTTGTTCACCTGCACCCGGCCCTCCAGCACCACGCCCAGGCAGCGGCGGAAGGCGTGAGGGGCGTAAATCACCCCGCCCTTACCGTTCTCCTGCCGGACCGTGCGGGGGTCGGTCCGGGCGAGCTCCACCGCCTCCGGCGGCGCACCCCGGAAGAGAAAGGTCTCCGCCAATCGGGCCCGCTCGGCCGCTTCCCAGCTGTCCATTGGCTCTCCCTCCCTCAAATCTGTCTCATACGGTACAGTTTAGTGTAGCACGTATTTTCCAAATGTCAAGCGCAAATGGGGCTGCTTTTCCATAGAATGGGGTAAAAAGGAGGTAACTGCCATGTCAAACTGCCGTCAGCCCGGCCGGGATGCCCGGGCCCAGGCCGAGTCCCAGGCCCAGGCCATCATCGCCCAGGGCCGCCGGATGGCCCGCCAGCGGCTGGAGGGCGCCCCCCTGGAGGAGGAGCCCATGAAGCGCTACGCCCATCCCATCCCCTACTGCATCGACTGTCCTACCCCGCCGTCCGCCGACGGGCTGGACCGGATTCTGGAGGCCCTGGCCTGCCAAAATCAGCTTCTGGTGGAGCTGCTGGGGGCCGTCAACGCGCTCACCGCCGCAACCCTGAGTATCCAGAGCCGCCTCTGAGTTCTTACAGATTCGTGAAGTTTGCAAACTTTCTCTTGTCAGACGGCTTCCCATTTTATATACTAGTGGTTGCTTGTTGACATAATCACACCTGAGAAAAGGGGGCGCCTCTCTGTGGCCCAACGCCGTCGCATCCGCAAAAAAAAGCGTGTCTCCCCCCTCCGCCGGGCGGGGAAGCTGGCATATCGCATCCTGGTGGTCCTGTCCGCCATCATCGTGGTACTCTACTGCGCCTATCGCCTGGCCTCCAAAAAGCCCACCCAGGCCCCGGAGCCCACACCGGAGGCCCCCGCCGGCTCCCTCTCCCCGGATCAGACCGAAGCGCCCGGCCGCCAGAGGCGGGAAGGGACATACACTTTTCTGCTGGCCGCCAGCGACCAGTCCAGCGGCAACGCCGACACCATCATTGTGGCCTCCTACGACACTGAGGCTCAGAAGGTGGGTATGGTCTCCGTCCCCCGGGACACCCTGCTGGAGAGCGGGAAGATCAACGCCGCCTACCACAAGGGGCCGGAGAACCTGCGGGACACCGTCTCCGACCTGCTGGGCGTGCCCATCGACTACTATGTGGCGGTGGACGTGGACGGCTTTGTGGCCCTGGTGGATGAGCTGGGCGGCATCGAGTTCGACGTGCCGGTGCGCATGAGCTTTGACGACCCCACCCAGGACCTCCACATCCACTACCAGCCCGGCCTCCAGCACCTGACCGGCGAGGACGTGCTCAAGGTGGCCCGCTGCCGCAACAACTCCGACGGCCCCGGCTCCTACCCCGACAACCTCTACGGCGCCTATCCGGACGGAGACATCGGCCGCACCCGTACCCAGCAGCAGCTCATCGCCGCCATCCTGAAAAAAGCCCTGTCCAATCCGCAGAAGATCAACTCTTACGTGAACCTCTTCCTGGAGTATGTGGACACTGATCTGGAGTTCAGCGAGGCCCTCTGGTTTGCCCAGCCCGCCCTGGGCCTGGACTTCTCCACGGGCTTTGCCAGCGCCACTCTGGCGGGTGAGAATGTCTACTATGTGGACAGCCGGGGCTACCGCTGGGGCTCCTGCTACGAGCTGGACCCGGAGGCCGCCCTGGAGACCATCAACTCCCTCATCAACCCCTACAACGCGCCGCTCACTGCGGCGGATCTCAACATTTTTCAGAAGCCATGACAAAAAGGCGCCGCTGCATTGCAGCGGCGCCTTTTTGTCATGCCAGCAGATCGGGCCCGGGCAGATTCATCTCCCGCTTGCGGGCGGCGGAGTGGGCCAGCTTCTCCGCCAGGGCCGCCCGGTTTCCGGAGGCCAGCGCGTCCCGGTAGGACTGGAGGTTGTCCAGCAGCCGGTCCACCGCCGCCAGCAGGGCGGGCTGGTTGAGAGAGAAGAGCTGGGTCCACAGCCCCACGTCCAGGGCTGCCACCCGGGTACAGCCCCGGAAGGAGGAGCCCTCGAAGCCCCTACACTGAAAGAGCTCCGGATCGTCGCACACCGACACGGCGATAAGGTGCATCATCTGGCTGGTGTAGGCGATCAGGGCGTCGTGGGCCTGGGCGGTGGTGCGGCATACGTCCTTGCAGCCGATATAGGCCGCCAGCCGTTCCAGCAGGGCAATGTGCTCCGGCCTGCTGTCATCCCGGGGCACCAGCAGGAAGTGGGAGTCCCGGAACATCTCCGCAAAGGCGTGCTCCACGCCGGAGAACTCGGTGCCCGCCATGGGGTGGCAGCCGATAAAATCCACTGTACCGGGCAGCACCTGGGCCGCCTCCAAAATAGCGGTCTTGACGCCGCACACGTCCCACACCAGGGCCCCCGGCCTGAACGCATCCCGATACCGGGCCAGGAAGTCCACAATCCCCTGGGGGTGGAGGGCCAGGGCCACCACGTCGGCCTGGGGGAGCTCGGCGGCGGCGTCCTCGGTCACACGGTCGCCCACACCGTGCTCGGCGGCGTAGCGCAGGGTGGGCTGGGACACGTCCACGCCCACAATCTCGAAATCCTCAAAGCCCTTTAGAGCCAGGGCCAGCGAGCCGCCAATTAAACCGAGGCCCACAATCACCATCGTTTGTTTCATCGCGCACTCCTCCTCTGTACTGGGGGCCGGTCACAGCTCCCGCCCCACGCAGGGGGCCAGGGCGGTCAGCCTGCCCATGAGGGTGTCAAACTGGGCCGGGGTGATGGACTGGGCCCCGTCACAGAGGGCGTGGGGCGGGTCGTTGTGCACCTCGATGATGAGGCCGTCCGCCCCGGCGGCTACCGCCGCCAGACTCATGCGCTCCACCATCCACGCCTTGCCGCAGGCGTGGGAGGGGTCCACCACCACCGGCAGGTGGGAGAGCTGCTTCACCGCCAGCACGGCGGAGAGGTCCAGGGTGTTGCGGGTATAGGTCTCAAAGGTGCGGATACCCCGCTCGCAGAGGATGACCCGGTGGTTGCCCCCGGCCATGATGTACTCGGCGCTCATGAGCCACTCCTCAATGGTGGAGGACAGGCCGCGCTTGAGCAGGATGGGCTTGGAGGTCTTGCCCAACTGCTTGAGCAGGTCGAAGTTCTGCATGTTCCGGGCTCCCACCTGAATCACGTCCACGCACATCTCGAACATCTCCACGTTGTCGGTGGACATGATCTCGGTAACGATGGGCAGGCCGGTGGCCTCCTTTGCCTCCTGGAGCAGGCGGATGCCGTCGTTGCCCATGCCCTGGAAGGCATAGGGGGAGGTGCGGGGCTTGAAGGCGCCGCCCCGCAGGGCGGCGGCGCCGCTGGCCTTTACCGCCTGGGCCACCCCCACAATCTGCGCCTCGCTCTCCACCGAGCAAGGCCCGGCGATCACCGCCAGCCGGTTCCCGCCCACGCTGCGGCCATTGGACAGCTCAATCACCGTGTCCTCCGGGTGGTACTTCCGGTTGGCCTTCTTATAGGGCTCCGTGACCCGCATGACCCGCTCCACGCCGGGCAGCAGGGACAGCTTCTCCTGGTCGATGTGCTCGGCGTTGCCCTCCGCGCCCAGGATGGTGGTCTCCGCCCCCTTGGACACCATGACCTTGACGCCGCCCTCCTCCATGGTGTGTACGGCGGCCTCCAACTGCTCCGGGGTAAACTCCCGCTTCATAATGACAACCATATTCTGACTCCTTTCACAAACAAAGAACCCGCAGCCGCCCAAAGGCGGCCGCGGGTTCCATCGGCTCCAACTGCGGAGCGCCGGAAGATTCCTGACAGGCCGGTTATGGGCAGGCAAACAGACCGCTGGCAAAATAGCAGCGGTAATAGCCGTATCCATAACCGACGTACCTGCGCATGAACCTCTCACGCTCCTCTTGTAGAGCACTTTAGCACTTTTTGGCGCGAAAGTCAAGTGGAAATTTCGCTTGAAATCCTACCTGTTCCATGGTATTATATTTGTCAGAAAAGGTAGGGATGTGCATGAAAATTTCCACGAAAGGCCGTTATGCGCTCCGCCTCATGCTGGATGTGGCCCTTCACAGCCATGGCGCGGCAGTTCCGCTGCGGGATGTGGCCCAGCGGCAGGAGATTTCCGATAAATATCTGGAGCAGATTGTAACTCAGCTCTCCCGGGCCGGGCTGGTTCGCTCGGTCCGGGGCGCGGGGGGCGGCTACCTCCTCACCCGTGAGCCAGAGGAGTACACCGTGGGGGAGATTCTGCGGGTGCTGGAGGGCAATCTGGCGCCGGTGAGCTGTGTGGATCAGGACGATACCTGCCGCTGCAACCGGGCCGACCGGTGCGTCACCGTAGAGGTGTGGCGGGACATTCAGGCCGCCGTCTCCAGCGTGGTGGACCGCCTGACCCTGGCCGACCTCGTGCGCCGCTATCATGAGAAGTGCCCCGGACATAACGCATAGAACAGCCCAAAATAAATCAGAGCCGCCGTACTGATTTTCAGTGCGGCGGCTCTGATTGTCTGGATTACGCCCCTGCGATGCTGGCAGCAATATGAGCATCGCTATAGCCCATCAGCTTGCCATACCGGGTAGCCAGGTCGATCTGGGCCTTCTCTGTGTAGGTTCCTGCTGCAATCATGTCTTTCTCCTCCTGCTTCAGCTCCAGATACTCCTGAAGCACTGCGTCGTCGGCATAGAGGATATAGACCCACTGACCATCCATCTCCACAGTGGAAAACAGCTTGGTCAGAAGAAGATCCTTGTCGATGTAGTACTTTACACCGTATCCCTCGCACTTTTTCGCCACATAGGATGTAAGAAGGGGTTCGTCCTCGGGATCAAAGGGATCACTGAACGCCAGCTCCTTGGCTCCGGTCATGATTACATCGCAGAAGGCGCCCACGGTGCCGTCAAAATTGCCGAGCTGAAAGCTGTACTCGTCCACAGGGGGCTGAGCCGCAGCCTCAGAGGTGTCCGCCGTGCTCATGCGGGAGGTTGATACCGTCCGGCTGTCCGGGCACCAGGTCACTGCATAGCCGATGCCTTCAAAGAAGGCACGAACAGGGACGTAGTCTGCCCCATTCACCGTCTTGACGGGAAGCTCCGCCGACTGCTCACCGCAGGTCACGGTCACAGTGCCCTCTCCCTGCTCCAGAACCGCGCTGATGTTGCCCGCCAGATCCGAGGCGGAGGCATAAATGGTGCCGGGCTGCTCAATCAGCGCCCCAGACAGGAGGGTAACCGGCTTCCCCTGCCAGAGAATCGTAGGCTCGCTGGTGTCCTTGGTATAGACCACCTCGCCGCCGGAGACTGTCATCAGGGCCTGAATATCCTTGATCTCCTCCTCAGGACAGGTCATGTAGTCCCGGTCGATCACTACAAAGTCGGCCAGCTTGCCGGGCTCCAGAGAGCCCTTGAGATCCTCCTCAAACTGACCATAGGCGGCCCAGATGGTAAAGGCGCGCAGCGCCTCTTCACGGGTGACCTTCTGGTTGGCGTACCAGCCGCCCTCCGGCTCACCGGCGCGGGTCATACGGGTGACACCGGCATACAGGCCGTGGAAGGGGTTGACCATCTCCACCGGCGCGTCAGAGCCGCCGATAATGATGCCGCCCTTATCCAGAACGGTGCGCCAGGCGTAGGCCGTCTGAATACGCTCGGGACCCAGGCGGTCCTCCGCCATGGACAGGTCCGAGGTGGCATGGGTAAACTGCATCGCGGTGAGGATGCCGAGCTCCAGGGCCCGGTCAATATCCTCCGGGGTAACGACCTGGAAGTGCTCAATGCGCAGGCGGGGATCCTCCCGGGGATTTTCCTTCAGCAGGCGCTCGTAGGTGTTCAGCACCTGGTGGTTGGCACCGTCGCCGATGGCGTGGTACGCGATCTGATAGCCGTTGTTGTAGGCCAGGCTCATCACGTTGTAAATCTCCTCGTCCGTAAAGCGGTAGGAACCACGATTGCCCGGATCGTCGGAGTAATCCTCCAGCAGAGCAGAGCCGCGGGAGCCCAGAGCACCGTCGCCCAGCACCTTCACACCCATTATACTCAGATGGTTGTCGTACAGGCCGTTGACCGGCCCGTGCTCCCGGATGTAGCCGGCCTCGGCGCTGTCCGTGCTGTTGAGCATGGGCATGGCGTAAATGCGCAGCTTCAGCTCACCGCTCTCATAGAGATCCTCATAGTGCTGGATGTAGTTGACCTTTGTGCCTGCGTCCGTGGCAGAGGTAAAGCCATAGGAGAACAGCTCCTCCTGAGCCATGAGCACAGCGTTTTTCTGTGTCTCAGCACTCCAGGTAGGAATTACCTTGATGACCATTGACGCCGCGTTGTCGGTAAGGCAGCCCAGCAGTTCCCCGTTGTCCGTTTTGAGAATCTGGCCGCCCTGAGGCTCTGGGGTATCCTTGGTAATGCCCGCCATCTCCAGCGCCATGCTGTTAAACCAGCCCATATGGTTGTCTGCCCGGAGCAGATAGACCGGGTTGTTGGGCGCCACGGCGTCCAGTTCCTCCTTTGAAGGGAAGCCGGGCTCATCCCACAGGGTATCCAGCCAGCCGGAACCCTGGATCCACTCGCCGGGCTCCGCCTCCTTGGCGGCCTGGCGTACCATCTCCAGAATATCCTCCTTCGATTTAAAGTAGCAGTCCAGCTTCAGGTGGTTTTCCCCCAGATTGCTGACATGCATATGTCCCTCGATGAGACCAGGCAGCACGGTTTTGCCGCCGAGGTCGGTGATCTCAGTTCCCGCACCCACATAGGCCTCCGCACCGGCTTGGTCGCCCACATACAGGATGCGGTCCTCCTTCACCGCCATAGTGGTGGCAGTGGAGAAGTCTTCATCCACGGTGTAGATGTTGCCGTTGATGTAGAGGCTATCCGCCACCTCCGCCGGGCCTGCGGCCATGGCCGGCACCAAGCCGGCCAGCAGTGACAGGCTTAGGCCCGCTGCGCACAGGGCGCGCGCTGTCCTTCGTTTCATTCGCTCCATCCCTTTCCATTTTACCAGATTTGACAGGCCCCACAGCGTGCGGGCCGCACAACGTGATACAGTATAGAAAACCCCGCCGCAATTTTCTGTTAACCACTTTACAAAATCGTCATTTTCTTCGAAAATAAAGAAAATAAATTGGGTATCCATGTGCAAACCGCACGAACCGCCTCCCAATCTGTGCGGGGGCTGCGCGCGCAGAAACCGGGAGAAGGGTGAACACCATTGGAAAAAGAGCTTCGCTGGGAAAAGCAGTGGATTCCGGAGCACCTCTCCGCCGTTGGAAATGAACCGTGGGACACCGTGTGGGACAGACTGACCGACGGCTTTCGCCCGGAGACCGTCCCGGCGGGCACGGTGTTCTATCAGCAGGGCGACCCGGCCCGCGAGGTGATTTTTCTGCAAACAGGGCAGATCCGGGTGGAGTGCATCCACAGCAGCGGGAAAAAGCGGGTGCTCTGCCTACTCTTTGAGGGGATTCCCGTGGGAGAGGACGAGTGCCTGTTCGGCGGCCCGCGGGAATACCGGGCCGTCGCAGTCACCGCGTGTCAGATTTTCCGCATCCCGGCGGAGGTGTTCAAACGGCGGGCCGAGGCCTCTCCCGCCCTGGCACTGAAGCTGTTCCAGATCTCCGCCCGGAAGAGCCAGGTGCTTGGCCGCATGCTGATCCGTGACAGCTTTCTAAGCGTGCGGGGGCGTGTCATTCAGTTCCTGCTCTCCGTGTCAGAGCCATACGGTACAGAGGAGGGGGCGGGGGTCCGCCTCACTATCCGGCTGACCCACCAGGAGGTGGCCGATTTTCTGGGCATCTCCCGGGTGGTGGTGTCCCAGTGCTTTCAAAGCCTGAGCCGGGAGGGCCTGCTGAAAAAGACGCGCCAGCACTATTGAAAAAGACGCGCCAGCACTATCTGATCCCCGACCGTGCCGCCCTGGAGGCCCAGCTCCATACATAATATGGCTCCGGCCGCAGGCAAAACGCCTGCGGCCGGAGCCATGCTGCCGATTGTGTCCACCGCGCTCTATTCACGCAAACAGCCCTGTAGAGAGGTAGCGCTCGCCAGTATCGGGGAGCACCACCGCGATGGTCTTGCCCCGCATGTCCGGCCGCTGGGCCAGGATGCGGGCCGCGTGGGCCGCCGCGCCGGAGGACACCCCGGCCAACACCCCCTCGGTACGGGCCAGCTCCCGGGCGGCGGCATAGGCCTCGTCGCCGGTGACGGCCACCACCTCGTCCACCACCCCCATGTCCAGGGTGCCGGGGACGAAGCCCGCGCCGATGCCCTGGATCTTATGGGGCCCCGGCCGGCCGCCGGAGAGGACGGGGGACTCAGCCGGCTCCACCGCCACCACGCGGATGGCGGGGTTCTGCTCCTTCAGATAGCGGCCCGCGCCGGTGATGGTGCCGCCGGAACCCACTCCCGCCACCAGCACGTCCACGCCGCCGTCGGTGTCCCGCCACAGCTCGGGACCGGTGGTCTCGTAGTGGGCCCGGGCGTTGGCGGGGTTGTTGAACTGGTCGGGCATCCACGCGCCGGGGGTGCTCTCCAGCAGCTCCTTCGCCCGCTCAATGGCGCCGCCCATACCCCGGGCCCCTTCGGTGAGCACCAGCTCCGCCCCCAGAGCGGCCAGCAGGCTGCGCCGCTCCTGGCTCATGGTCTCCGGCATGGTGAGCACCACCCGGTAGCCCCGCTGGCGGCCGATGTAGGCCAGGGCCACGCCGGTGTTGCCGCTGGTGGGCTCCACAATCACCGCGCCGGGCTGGAGCAGGCCCCTCTCCTCGGCGTCCAAAATCATGTAAAGGCCTGCCCGGTCCTTGGCGGAGGACAGGGGGTTAAAGCTCTCCAGCTTGGCCAGCACCCCTGCCCCGGGGGCAAACCGCTCCAGCCGAAGCAGGGGGGTGTTCCCGATCAGCTCGGGCAGTGTATTTGCAATCTGCATAGGTAATACCTCCCTCATAATTTAGATTCTATTCAGCAGTATACCACCAAATTCCTACAAAATCAATAGGATTTTAGTCGAATGAGACGGCCCGCTTCGCGGGCCGTCTGTGTGAATAGGACCTTAGAACACCGCCTGCACAGCGCCGGCATAGGTCTCGTCAATGAACGCCTTGACCTCGTCGCTGCACAGGGCCTTTGCCAGAGCCTGGATGGCGGGGTCGCTCTCCCGGCCCTCCTTGACGGCCAGCACATTGACATAAGCGGTGCCGGCGGTGCCCTCGGCGGACTCAATCGCCAGGGCGTCGGCCACCTTCAGATCGGCCTGGATGGCGTAGTTGCCGTTGATGACGGCGATGTCCAGGCTGCCCAGGGAGCGGGGGAGTTGGGCGGCCTCCATCTCCACGATCTCATAGTTGTGGGGGTTCTCCGCGATGTCCAGCTTGGTGGGCTCCAGGCCCACATCCTCCTTCAAAGTGATGAGGCCCTGCTCCTGGAGGAGCAGCAGGGCGCGGCCGCCGTTGGTGGGGTCGTTGGGCACGCCGATCTGCGCGCCGTCCTGGAGCTCCTCCAGGCTGGCGGTCTTGCCGGCGTAGATGCCGAAGGGCTCGTAGTGTACGTCGGCCACGCTCACCAGGTGGGTGCCGTTCTCGGCGTTGAAGTTGTTCAGATAGGTGATGTGCTGGAAGTAGTTGGCGTCAATGCTGCCGTTCTCCACCGCGGTGTTGGGCTGAATGTAGTCGGTAAACTCCACGATCTCCAGGTTGATTCCCTCCTCCGCCAGCAGTTCCTTCACCACGGCCAGGATCTCGGCGTGGGGAGCGGGAGAGGCGCCCACCTTCAGGGTGGTGCCCTCCAGGGAGCCGGTCTGGGTGGGGGCGGCGGGGGTGTCGGTGTTTGCGGCGGGGGTGTCGGCGGTACCGGGGGTGCCGCCGCAGCCGGCCAGCAGGCCGAGGGCCAGGGCGCCGGACAGGAGCAGGGATGCGAGCTTCTTCATGGTGCATTTCTCCTTTTCATTGTTCCTCAAAGGGAGGTGGTATTCCCAAATCAGAGCACAAAAAAACGCCCTTGAATCCAAATTCAAGGACGAGAGCCTTCCGGCTTCGTGGTACCACCTTGCTTCACCCCTGCCTCACGACAGGGGCCTTATGGAGTACTGGCATACTCCCGCGCGCTGACGGGCGCTCCCGTCGCGGCCTGTGCCTGTGGCAGTCAGCCGCGCCGCTCCGAGACCATCTTCCCCAAAGCCTTCCGTACCCGTTTCCACCATTCCGGGCTCTCTGTGCCGTATCTCTCTGGCTACTCTTCTCTTCCTCGCGTTTGAGGGGCGTTATTCAGTTCCGCTTGGGTTGCACTTAGTTTACAACCGGAAGGCGCTCCTGTCAATCGCATATTCTGCACAAAAAAGAGAGGGCGGCAAAGCAACTGCTTTGCCGCCCCCTCCAAAATTCACATGCCGCCGGGGCTGCGCTTGTCCCGGTTGATCTGCCGGCTGACGTTCCGGCGGAGCTTTCTTCGCCCCGCCCGGTTGGTGATGCGGTGGTCCGTCCGGGTGGCCAGGGAGGTACCCAGTGACTGGAAAATCTGCACCAAAATCACAATAAAGACCACGGCGATGAGCATCACCGCATAGTTGTATTTATAATAGCCGTAGTTGATGGCAATCTTGCCCAGGCCGCCGCCGCCGATGGCACCAGCCATGGCGCCGTAGCCCAGAATGGTGATAAATGCGGTGGTGAAGCTGGCCACCAGGGAGGGCAGGCTCTCCGGCAAAATCACCTTCCAGATGATCTGGAAGGGGGAGCAGCCCATGGACTGGGCGGCCTCGATGACCCCCTTGTCCACCTCCCGCAGGGAGGTCTCCACCAGCCGGGCCACGAAGGAGGCCGAGGCGATAATCAGGGGAGGGATGGAGGCCACAGTGCCGATGGTGGTACCCACCAGGAGCTCACTCAGGGGAAGCACCATGATCATCAGGATCAGGAAAGGCACCGAGCGCAGGATGTTGATGGCAAAGTTGAGCACCTTCATCACCGGGCCGGGCAGGGGGCGCACGCCGTCCTCCTCCCCCGCCACCAGGATAATGCCCAGGATAATGCCCAGGACGCAGGCCACCAGAGTGGCCGCCACGGTGGAGTAGATGGTGTCCCAGATACCAGTCTGGAATTCCTTCCACAGGGCCTCGTTGGCAAAGGCCTCGCGCATCTGCTGCATAAATTTATCCATGGTAGTCGGGCACCTCCTCCACGGTGACGTCCTTCTGGGCCTTCAGATAGCTCATGGCACGGGCAGCCTCGCCATGATCCTCGGGCAGGCCCAGCAGCATGGAGCCGAAGGCCTTGCCGCCCACGTTGCGGGTGTCGGCCCCCAGTATGTTCACCTTCACGCCGCAGTCGATGGCCAGGGAGGCGATGAGGGGCTCGTAGGAGGAGCCGCCGTTGAACACCACCCGCACCACGCCCGCCACGGGAAACTTGTCGATGTTGGCCCCCTCCGGGAACACCAGCCGGCGGCCTGCCTCGGTCTGAGGGTTGGAGAACACCGCCTCCACTGTGCCGGTCTCCACCATGCGGCCGCGCTCCAGGATGGCCACGTGGGAGCAGATCTCCTCCACCACCGCCATCTCGTGGGTAATGATCACGGCGGTGATGCCCATGCGCCGGTTGATGTCCTGGATCAGCTTGAGGATGCTGCGGGTGGTGGTGGGGTCCAGGGCGGAGGTGGCCTCGTCGCACAGCAGCACCTTGGGATTGGAGGCCAGGGCGCGGGCGATGGCGATGCGCTGCTTCTGGCCGCCGGAGAGCTGGGCCGGGTAGGCGTTGGCCTTGTCGGGCAGGCCCACGATGTCCAGATACTCCAGGGCGCGCTTGCGCGCCTCCCCCTTTGGCACCCCGGCGATCTCCATGGGGAAGCAGATGTTGCCCAGGCAGGTGCGCTGCATGAGCAGGTTGAACTGCTGGAAGATCATGCTGATGGAGCGGCGCTTCTCCCGCAGCTGGGGGGCGGACAGCTCCATGAGATCCTGTCCGTCGATGACCACCTGGCCCGCCGTGGGGCGCTCCAGCAGGTTGATGCAGCGCACCAGGGTGGACTTGCCCGCGCCGCTCATGCCCACGATGCCGAAGATGTCCCCGTCCCGGATGGTCAGATTGATGTCGTCCAGGGCTTGAAACACGCCGTCGGCCGTGGGAAAGGTCTTGGAAATGTGTTTTAACTCGATCACGGACCCATACTCCCTTATTTCTCACAAAGTTCCGTCCTATTTTATGACAAGCCCCGCCCTCTGTCAAGAAAAAAGCCCCGGAACCGCTTCGATTCCGGGGCCTTGCGTGTCCTGGCTCAGTGGCCGCAGGAGCAGCAGCCGTGTTCCTCCTCCTCACAGGGCAGGCGGAGGGCTTCGGGCACCTCCCGGCCCTGGCGGCGGTAATAGTCGGCCAGGGCGGCCTTGATGGCCTCCTCCGCCAGAACGGAGCAGTGCATCTTGTAGGCGGGCAGGCCGTCCAGAGCCTCCGCCACGGCGGCGTTGGTCAGGGCCATGGCCTCCGCGATGGTCTTTCCCTTGATCATCTCGGTGGCCATGGAGGAGGTGGCGATGGCCGAGCCGCAGCCAAAGGTCTTGAACTTCACGTCGGTGATCACGTCCCCGTCGATCTTCAGGTACATTTTCATGATGTCGCCGCACTTGGGGTTGCCCACTTGGCCCACCCCGTCGGCATGTTCTATCTCCCCCACGTTCCTGGGGTGCTCAAAGTGGTCCATCACCTTATCGGAATACAGCATAGCAGTTTCTCCTTTCCAGTTACAGCTCCCAGGTGGGCTTCTGTGCGTCCCGGTCCCATACGGGGGACAGCTCCCGGAGATACGCCACCACCTGGGGCACTTCCTTCAAAATGTAGTCCACGTCCGCCTCGGTATTCTCCGCGCCCAGGGAGAGCCGCAGGGAGCCGTGGGCAATGGCGTGAGGCAGGCCGATGGCCAGCAGCACGTGGGAGGGGTCCAGGGACGCAGAAGAACAGGCCGAGCCGGAGGAGGCGCAGATGCCCCTGGCGTCCAGGTGGAGCAGCAGGGCCTCTCCCTCCACCCCTTCAAAGACAAAGGAGGCGGTGCCGGGCAGGCGGTTCACCGGGTCGCCGGTGAGGCGGGTGTAGGGAAGCCCGGTCAGGCCGTCGATGAGCCTGTCCCGCAGGGCGGCCAGGCGGGGGGACTCCCGGCTCAGGCCGTCCACCGCCTCCCGCAGGGCGGCGGCCATGCCCACCGCGCCGGGGACGTTCTCGGTGCCGGAGCGGCGGCCCTTCTCCTGGCCGCCGCCCTGGATGAGCGCGGGCAGGCGCAGGGGCTTTTTCACGTACAGGGCGCCCACTCCCTTGGGGCCGCGGAACTTGTGGGCGGACAGGGAGAGCAGGTCCACATTCCACGCCTCCACGTCCACGGGGATATGGCCCACGGCCTGCACCGCGTCGGTGTGAAAGAGCACCTTGTGGGCCCGGGCGATGCGGCCCAGCTCGGCGACAGGCTCTATGGTGCCGATCTCGTTGTTGGCGGCCATGATGGAGATAAGAATGGTGTCCGGCCGGATCGCCCCCTCCAGGGCGGCGGGGTCCACCAGCCCCCGCCCGTCCACCGGCAGGTAGGTAACCTCATAGCCCTGCTTCTCCAGATACTGGGCGGTGTGGAGGACGGCGTGGTGCTCGATGGCGGAGGTGATGATGTGGCCGCCCTTCCGCCCCTTTAGGGCCATGAGCTCGGCCACCCCCCGCAGGGCCCAGTTGTCCGCCTCCGTACCGCCGGAGGTGAAGTAGATCTCCTCCGGCCGGGCGTTGAGGCAGGCGGAGATTTCCGCCCGCGCCCGCTCCAGGTCGGTCTTGCCCTCCTGGGCAAAGCGGTACAGGCTGGAGGGGTTGCCGTAGGCCGTGGTGAAGTGGGGGAGCATGGCCTGGAGGGCGGTATCGGAGACAGCCGTGGTGGCCGCATGGTCCGCGTAAATGAAGTGCGACATAGAGACGCTCCTTTCAAAACTTCTTAATTCCTATATGTTTACTATGATTATAGGCCTGCCAGGCCCCTTTGTCAAGGAAATTTTTATGGAGGCGGAACATTTCATTAAACTTTGCTTAAATCGCCCGGATTCCGTTGACTGGCCCCGCCCGCCAATGCTATAGTGGAGGCAGATTATATGAAATTGGGAGATAGCATGGATAAAAAGCTGTTTAAAAGCATTCTGCTCCTCATCACCTATACGGTGGTACTGGTGATGGTACTCAGCCGCCTGGGCCTGATCGCCGGCGGGGTGGCATGGGTGCTGGGGCTGGTTAAGCCGCTGCTCATCGGCTTCGCACTGGCCTTCGTCCTCAACCGGCCCTGCCACTTCTTTTTCCGCCTCTATGATCGAGGGCTGTCCCGCACCCGGGCCAGGGGGGCGGCCCGCCCCCTGGCGGTGGTCACCTCCTATCTGGTGCTGATTCTGGCCATCGCCGCCATCTTTTCCTTTGTGGTGCCCAAGCTGGTGGAGAGCATCCAGACCTTCGCCCTCAACCTGGGGGGCTACCTGGCCAACGTCCAGGGCTGGTACAACGATATCATCTCCTACTTCCACCTGGATGTGGAGGCGCTGGACCTGTCCGGCCTGAACGATGTGCTCAAAAACCTGTTCAACTACGTGCTGGGCTTCCTGTCCGACCTGGGCCCCCACCTGCTGGAGCTCACCAGCGGCATCGTCTCCATGGTGGTCACCGGGGTGCTCTCCCTGGTATTCTCCATCTATATGCTCTCCGGCAGGGACACCCTCATGAGCCAGTGCCGCCGGGTGCTGCGGGCCTATGTGCCCGCCCGGTTTGCCGACCCCCTCACCGATGTGGTCCACCTGACGGCCGACACCTTCACCCGCTTCGTCACCGGGCAGCTCATTGAGGCCTGTATCCTGGGCGGGCTGTGCGCGGCGGGGATGCTCTTCATCCAGGCCGACTACGCCCCTCTTATCGGCGTCATCATCGGCGCCTCCGCCATCATCCCGGTGGCGGGCGCCTACATCGGGGCCATTGTGTCCGCCCTGCTGCTGGTGATGGTCTCCCCCATCAAAGCCCTGGTCTTCCTGGTCTTCCTGGTGGTGCTCCAGCAGATTGAGGGCAACGTCATCTACCCCAAGGTGGTGGGCACCTCCATCGGCCTGCCCGGCATCTGGGTGCTGGCCGCCGTCACCATCGGCGGCGGCGTGGGCGGCCTGGTGGGCGTGCTGCTCAGCGTGCCCGTGGCCTCGGTGCTCTACGCCCTGCTCCGCCGGGATGTGCACAAGCGTCTGGCCTGCAAGGAATAAACGAACCCCCGGAACCGACGCGGTTCCGGGGGTTCGTTTTGCTCTGCTCAGTCCACCAGCTTGTCCAGCTCCTTGATATGCTCGGTTTCGTCGGAGGTCTTGTGCTTGGCCTGCCGGGCGTAAAGGCCAACGGCGGCCTGGGACTTCTTGATGGGCTGCATGGTACCGGCGCCGGCCACGCAGCCGCCGGGACAGGCCATGCCCTCCAGCAGATAGCCGGGGTACTTGCCTGCCACCGCCTCCTGCATCATCTTGCGGCACTCCCGCAGGCCCTGGGAGCTGGTCACCTTGACCTCCCGGCCGGGGTAGCGGTGCTGGATAACGTTGACCACTGCCTTGGCCACGCCGCCGCCCACGGCGAAGCTGCGCCCGTCGGTAGAGGCATCGTTGACGCCGTCCGGATCCTCCTCGATGGTGGTCAGATCCACATGCTTGGCCGCAAAGATCCCCGCCATCTCCTCAAAGGTGAGCACGAAGTCCACCTCGCTGCGCACGCTCTTGCGCATGGCCTCCAGCTTCTTGGCCGCGCAGGGCCCGATGAACACCACCTTGGCGTTGGGATGCTCGTGCTTGATGAGGCGGGCGGTGAGGGTCATGGGGGTGAGGGCCATGGAGATGCAGTGGGCGTGGTCCGGGTGGAGCTTCTTGGCCATGACCGACCACGCCGGGCAGCAGGACGTACCCATGAAGGGTAGCTCCTCCGGCACCTCCCGGACGAAGTCCTCCGCCTCCTGGGTGGCACAGAGGTCGGCGCCGATGGCCACCTCAAAGACATCGGCAAAGCCGAGCTGCTTCACGGCGGCGCGGAGCTTGCCGGGGGTCACCTTGGGGCCGAACTGGCCCACGAAGGCGGGGGCCACCGCGGCGTAAACCCGCTCGCCGGACTGGATGGCCCGGATGACCTGGAAGATCTGGGACTTGTCGGCAATGGCGCCGAAGGGGCAGTTTACCAGGCACATGCCGCAGGAGACGCACTTGTCCGGGTCGATCTCGGCCTTGCCATTGGCGTCGGTTCCGATGGCGTCCATTCCGCAGGCCACGGCGCAGGGCCGCTCCTGAATGATAATGGCCTTGTAGGAGCACACGTCGGCGCAGCGGCCGCAGTTGATGCACTTGCCGGGGTCGATGTGGGAGCGGCCGTTGTAACGGTCCAGCTTGATGGCGTCCTTGGGGCACACCTCCTCGCAGGGGTGGGCCAGGCAGCCCTGGCAGCCCTCGGTCACCAGCACCCGCTTCTCCGCGCAGCCGTTGCAGGCAAACTTAATGACGTTGATGAGCGGAGGGGTGTAGTAGGTCTCCGGCCGGTCGGCCGCCTCGATATTCTCCGAGAGCGGGGCGTGCTCCGCCGCGCTCCGGCAGGGCAGGCCCATGGCCAGCCGCAGCCGCTCGCCCACGATGGCCCGCTCCAAAAACACGTCGTTGCGGAAGTTGCCCACCTCGCCCGGGATGATCTTGTAAGGCAGGCTCTCAATGCGCTTGTCCACCGGCCACTCCGTGTGGTAAGCCATGCGGGCCACCTCCCGGAACACCCGGTGGCGGATCTCCTGGATACGGGTTTCGACACCTCTCATCTGCTCTCTGTCCCTTTCTGTATCGGCCCGGCCCCGAGGCGGGGCAGGCCGGAATCGGTTGCTTTTTGACCTCTCCAATCATAACCGTTTGGTAAGTGTCCTGTCAATGAAAATGTTTCCTTGTCTTACCGTATTTTGTACCCGTTTTTCTGAAAACCATGCAGTTTATACCCCATCGTTTGAAAAAATGTGATATACTCTAGCCAAATGACACCCGGGAGGGATCTCTGTGAAGCCGGAACTGCTGCGTGCGCTGCCCAAAATGGATCTGCTTCTCGCCCGCCCCGCCCTGGCGGGCAGCCCCCTGCCCTACGCCCTGCGGCGGCAGGCGGCCCGCCAGGTGCTGGACGAGTACCGCGCCGCCCTGCGCGCCGGGGCGCTGTCTGCCGTCCCCGGCCTGGATGAGCTGGAGCAGTCCGTCCTCCGCCGGGGCGCGGAGCTGTCCCGGCCCGCCTTGGGGCGGGTGATCAACGCCACCGGCGTGGTGCTCCACACCAACCTGGGCCGGGCCCCTCTCAGTCCGCGGGCGGCGGCGGCGGTGGGAGAGGCCGCCCGGGGCTATTCCAACCTGGAGTACGACCTCTCCGCCCGCCGCCGGGGCCGCCGGGGGGCGGCCGTCGAGTCCCTCCTGTGCGCCCTCACCGGCGCGGAGGCGGCCCTGGTGGTCAACAACAACGCCGCCGCCGTGTTTCTCCTCCTCTCCGCCCTGGCGGCAGGGCGGGGGGTGGCCATCTCCCGGGGGGAGCTGGTGGAGATCGGCGGGGGCTTCCGGGTGCCCGACATCCTGGCCCGCAGCGGGGCCCGGCTGGTGGAGGTGGGCACCACCAACAAGACCCGCCCGGCCGACTACGCCGCCGCCCTGGACGCGGGGGAGGCCCAGGTGCTGCTCAAGGTGCACCCCAGCAACTTCCGGGTTGTGGGCTTCACCCAGGCGGTCTCCCTGCCCGAGCTGGGTGCTCTGGCCCGGGAGCGGGGCGTACCCCTGTTCTGCGATCTCGGCTCCGCCGCCCCCGGCTCCCCGGAGCTGGCCGAGGCGGTGGCATGGGCCGATGTGTGCTGCTTCTCCGGGGACAAGCTGCTGGGCGGGCCCCAGGCGGGGATTTTGCTGGGGAAGGCGGAGCCGCTCGGCCGCCTGCGGGCCGACCCCCTCTCCCGCGCCCTGCGCCCCGGCAAGCTGGCCTTGGCCGCCCTGGAGGCCACCCTGCTGGACTGGCGGGACGGGACGGCGGTGCCGGTGTCCGCCATGCTCTCCGCCCCGCCGGAGGAGCTGCGGCGGCGGGCGGAGGCCCTGGCCGAAGCCCTCTCCCCCCTCCACCCCTGCACGGCGGTGGAGACTGCGGGGGAGGTGGGGGGCGGCGCCCGGCCGGGGGAGAGCCTGCCCGCCTGGGCGGCGGCCCTGGAGCCGGCGGAGGCGCTGGAAGCCCACCTCCGCGCCTGGCGGGTGCCCATCCTGGGCCGCATCCACCGGGGGAAGCTCCTGCTGGACGTGCGCACCCTCCTGCCCGGCGACGAGGCGGAGATCGCCGCCGCCCTGGCGGCGTGGAGGGAGGAGAGGGCATGACCTTCTGCACCGCGGGCCATGTGGACCACGGCAAGACCGCCCTGGTGCGGGCCCTCACCGGGGTGGACACCGACCGGCTGGCCGAGGAGCGCCGCCGGGGCCTCACCATCGAGCTGGGGTTCGCCCCCCTGGAGCTGCCGGGAGTGGGGCGGGTCTCCCTGGTGGACGTGCCCGGCCACGCCCAGTTCATCCCCACCATGCTCTCCGGCTGCGGCGGGCTGGACGGCGCGCTCTTCACCGTGGCCGCCGACGAGGGCCCTATGCCCCAGACGGCGGAGCACCTGGACATTCTCTCCCTGCTGGGCCTGGAGCGGGGGGTGGTCGCCCTCACCCGGGCGGATCTGGCCTCCCCCGCCGCCCGGGCGGAGGCGGAGGCGCGCACCCGCGCCCTGACGGCGGGCACCTTCCTGGAGGGAGCCCCCCGGATCTTCGTCTCCGCCGTCACCGGCGAGGGGCTGGAGGCGCTGCGGGCCGTCCTGGCGGCCATGGCCCGGCAGACGCCGCCCCCGCCGGAGGGCAGCCCCCGGCTCCACGTGGACCGGGTGTTCTCCGTGGACGGCAGCGGCACGGTGGTCACCGGCACCCTCACCGGCGGCCCCCTCCGCCGGGGGGACAGGGTGCAGCTCTATCCGGGAGAGCAGACCGCCCGGGTGCGTGGCCTCCAGTGCCACGGCGTCCCGGCGGAGGCGCTGCCCGCCGGGGTGCGGGCGGCGGTGAACCTGGCGGGGGTGCGCCTGCGGGACGTGGGCCGGGGGGACACCCTGGCTGCGCCCGGCGCCCTCGCCCTCACCGACCGGACCGACGTATCCCTGCGGGTGCTCCCCGACGCCCCCTTTCCCGTGCACACCGGAAGTCAGCTCCACTTCCACCACGGCGCCCGCGCCCTGGTGTGCCGCTGCATCCTCCTGGGACAGGACGTGCTCCGCCCCGGCGAGGCGGGGTGGGCCCAGCTCCGCTTCACCCAGCCCGCCGCCGCCGCCCCCGGCGACCGGTTTGTGGCGCGCTTCTTCTCCCCCCTGGCCACGGTGGGAGGCGGCGTGCTGGTGGATCTGGCGCCCCCCGGCAAGGGCCGCATGCGGCCGGAGCGGCTGGCCCGGCTGGCCGCCCTGGCGGAGGGGCGGCCCCTCCTGGCGGCGGAATCCCCCGCCGCCCCGGCGGCTCCGGCGGCCCCCGCCCCGTCGGCGGAGGCGGAGGGGGAGCTGGAGGCCCTCTATCTGGGGTACGGCCTGGAGCCGCCCCCCTGGGCGCGGGTGGAGCCCCGCTTTGCCGGGCGGATCAGGGAGGCGCGGCGGGCCTGCCGCCGCCTGAAGGAGCGGGGCGTCCTGCTGGAGCTCTCCCCCGGCCATCTGCTCCACGCCGGGGCCGTCCGGGCGGCGGAGGCCCGGCTGCGCGGGCGCTTCGGCCCCGCCCCCTTTTCCCTGGCCGAGGCCAGGGATGCCCTGGGCTGTTCCCGCCGGTGCGCCCTGCTCCTGCTGGAGCACTGGGACGCCTCCGGCGTCACCCGCCGGCAGGGAGAGGGCCGGATTTTTTCCACATCTGCTTGACCCGCGGTGGAAAACCAGCTATGATGGGAGTGGATATGGGGGCGGAAGGGCCGCTGGTGGGCCCCCCGGTCTTCAAAACCGACGGGGACGGCGCTCCCGTCCTGGTGTGTTCGATTCGCACCCGCCCCCGCCACGGGCTCAGAACCGCCCTTTTGGCACGAGGTTCCGCCGGGATGGCGAAACCTCTTAGCCGGGCCGGGCGGTTCTTCGCCTCCAACCGCGACCCACGTTGTTGGGCTCGCGGTTGGGGGGCCGCCCTGCGGGCGTCGGTTGGAAACAAGGCCTTTTCTGTGGAAAGGAGTGCGCCGTTATGTCCAGTATCCCATTCTTTGCCCGCCGCAGGCTCTGCAGCACCTTCAATGCCCAGGAGGTCGGACAGCTCCGCGCCGCCCTCCAGGGCGCGGGGGTGGAGTTTGTCATCCAGCAGGACCGCCAGAACGGTTCCTTTTTCGGCATCGGCCTGCAGCTGGTACCCCCCTCCGTTGAATACATTATTTATGTCCATGAGGACGATTTTGAGCTGGCCCAGGCCGCCCTGCGGGGCACTCTCAACTGAACAATGCCCGCGGCCGCCCGATAGGCGGCCGTTGGAAGCGGTCTCTTTTTGCCGAAAGGAGTGTGCCATTATGTCCAGCATCCCCTTCTTTGCCCGCCGCAGGCTCTGCAGCACCTTCAACGCCCAGGAGGTCGGACAGCTCCGCGCCGCCCTCCAGGGCGCGGGGGTGGAGTTTGTCATCACCCAGGACAGCCGCCCGGTGGGCGGCTTCTCCGGCTATGGAACCTCCGGCCCGGCCCTCCACCTGGGGGCCGGTGCAGCCCCCTTCGAGTACACGGTATATGTGCACAAGGATGATCTGGCCCTGGCCGAGAGCGCCATACAGGGCACCGTCGGATAGCAGCACAGAGCCGCCGCCCCAGTCGGGGCGGCGGCTCTGTTTTTCCATATGCTCCATGCTCCCCGCGGCGTCAGCTCCTTCTCCTCCATTTCAGCAGCAGGGCGGAGTTGAGGATCACCAGCACGGAGCCGGCGTTGTGAACCAGGGCCCCCACCACGGGGTTGAGGACGCCGGTCATGGCCAGCACGATGGCCACTAGGTTGAGGGCCATAGAGAAGGCCAGGTTGAGGCGGATGGTGGTCATCATCCGCCGGGACAGGGCCAGCAGGTGGGGCAGCTCCTCTACCCGGTCATTGACCAGAACGATGTCGGCGGCGTCCACGGCGATATCACTGCCCACGCCCCCCATGGCGATGCCCACAAAGGCCCTTTTCAGGGCGGGGGCGTCGTTGATGCCGTCGCCCACCATGCAGATCCGGACGCCCGCCTGCTGAGCCCGGTCGATCCAGTTGAGCTTGTCCTCCGGCAGACACCCCGCCCGGTACTCCCGAATGGACAGTGTCCGGGCGATGTGGGCGGCGGCGTTCTCGTTGTCGCCGGTGAGGAGCACCGGGGACACCCCCTCCGCGCTCAGGGCCCGGAGCATGGCCGCCGCCTCTCCCCGCACCGTGTCCGCCAGGGCGCAGAAGCCGGCGGGGGCCCCGTCCACCGCCAGATAGATGAGGGTGCACCCCTGGGCCAGAAAACCCTCCGCCTCCGCTCTGGCCGCCGGGGGAAGGGCCGCGCCCGCCTCCTCCAGCAGGGCCTCGCTGCCTGCCAGGACGGTATGGCCGTCCAGCACCGCCCGGAGTCCCCGGCCGGGCAGGGCCTCGAAGGCCTCCGCCGGGGCGGGCGTCCCGCCTCCGGCGGCCTGCCACCCCCTGACCACCGCTTTGCCCAGGGGATGCTCCGAGCCCAGCTCCGCCCGGGCCAGCCAGGCGTAGACCTGTTCCTCCGTCACGCCGGGGGACAGGCTGCGCACCGCCGTCACCTCGGGCACGCCGCGGGTCAGGGTGCCCGTCTTGTCGAAGGCCGCCTTGCCCACCTGGGCCAGCCGCTCCAGGGCGTCCCCCTCCCGCACCAGGAAGCTGTGGCGGGTGGCGTTGCCGATGGCCGCCATGATGGCGGTGGGGGTGGCCAGCACCAGGGCGCAGGGGCAGAACACCACCAGGATGGTCACCGCCCGGATCACCTGACCGCTGAGCAGCCACGTGAGGGCTGCGGAAGCGAGGGCGGCGACCACGATCCAGGTGGCCCAGCGGTCGGCCAGGCCCACGATCTTCGCCTTGCCCGCATCCGCCGACTGCACCAGGCGGATCATCCGCTGGATGGAGCTGTCCTCCCCCACCCGGGCGGCCTCCATCTCAAAGGAGCCGAACTGGTTGACAGTGCCGCTGAATACCTCGTCTCCCGGCCCCTTGTCCACCGGGAGGGACTCGCCGGTCATCACCGCCTGGTTGACGGAGGTCTGTCCGGCCCGCACCACCCCGTCCACCGGAATGGTCTCTCCGGGGAGCACCCGCAGCCGGTCCCCCACCGCCACGGCCTTGGCGGGGATGCTCTCCTCCCCGGCGGCGGTCACCCGCCGGGCGGTGCGGGGCGTCAGCCGGACCAGCTTTTCGATGCCCGCCCGGGCCTTGGCCACCGTCCGCTCCTCCAGCAGAGAGCCAAGCTGCATGATGAAGGCGATCTCACCGGCGGCAAAGATCTCCCCAATGGCCACCGAGGCGAGCAGCGCCAGAGAGACCAGCACGTCGGCCTTGATGTCAAAGCGGGTGAACAGCCCCACGGCCGCCTCCCTGACAATGGGCGCGCCGCAGAGCAGGATAGCCAGCCATGCCGGGTTCACCGGCATGGCCGCCGGGGCAAAAAAGCTCAGCAGGAGGGAAGCCCCTCCCAGCGCAAGGAATGTGATATCCCGTCTCATATACCCATACCCCCTATAGGTATATTTATACCCCCATGGGTATTATTTGTCAAGAAAAAAGCGGCCCAAACGGGCCGCATCAGCGTCAGCTCATACGTGAGAAGTGCTCGATGGCTTTGGCGAATTCCGCAATGGTCCGGTCCGCGTCTCCGTGCTCGATGCCGTCCCGGACGCAGTGGTTGAGATGCCCCTCCAGCACCACCTGTCCCACCTTGTGCAGGGCGCTCTTGGCGGCGTTGATCTGCATCAGCATGTCCTCACAGGGCACGTCCTGATCCACCATCTTGTCGATGGCGCCCAACTGCCCGATGATCTTTTTCAGTCTGCGGTGGAGGTTGTCCGCATCCATACACTGTCTCAATGGCTTCACCCACTTTCTTTGCTATGATACCAGCTTTTCGCCCGCCTGTAAAGGCAAAGCGGGGCCGGCGCGGCAAGGCGCGCCGGCCCCGGCCGGTGAAAGCTCAGCTCCGCTCCTCAAAGCTGGCGCCGCAGTTGCGGCAGTTGACGGTGATCTTCCCCTTCCCCCGGGGCACCCGCAGATACTGTCCGCAGTTGGGGCACTTGAAGTAGCGGTGCTCCTTGTCCCGGCGGATGGTACGGCGCATCCGCAGCCAGCGTATGGCGGGTCCGGCCAGAGCCAGAAACCGGGCGTTCTCCGCCCGGCGGCGGTCGATACGGCGGGAGAACATGCGGAACAGATCCCACAGGAGCACTGCCAGCGCCAGCCAGGAGAGCACCTCCAGGTGGGGCAGGCCGGACAGAAGAATGAGGACGATATAGACCACGAGGAGGAAAAAGGAGAGCTGGTCGCTTCCATACCGGCCGTACATCAATTTTCGAATGAAGTTCATCACCATGAAATACGGTCGTCTCCTTTGAAGTTAAAAATAAATTTTTTCTGAACTTATGATAGCGCCTCCCTGTTTCTTCGTCAAGGAAGGAAACGTAAACAATATGTGAATTGTCCGCCCGGGGCAGCCATTCCGGGGCTTGCGGGATAGCGAAAAACCCGGTATACTGGTAAAAAAGCATGGGAGGGGCGTTTATGGGACGCATCGACAAGGAGAATTACTATCTGGACATCGCCCAGACAGTGGCCGGGCGCTCCACCTGCCTGCGCCGGTGCTATGGGGCCATTCTCGTCAAGAGCGACGAGATCATCTCCACCGGCTACAACGGCGCCCCCCGTGGGCGGCGCAACTGCGTGGATCTGAACTACTGCACCCGCGAGGCGCTGAACATCCCCTCCGGGGAGCGGTACGAGCTGTGCCGCTCCGTCCACGCCGAGGCCAACGCCATCATCTCCGCCGCCCGCAGCGAGGCCCTGGGCGCCACCCTCTACATGGCCTGCGTGGAGCCGGACACCGGGACGCTGATTCCCGGCTCCACCTCCTGCTCCATGTGCCGCCGCCTCATCATCAACGCCGGCATCGCCCGGGTGGTCATCCGGGACACCCGCACGGAGTACCGGGTGGTGGAGGTGGCCGACTGGGTGCGGGAGGACGACTCCCTGCCCCGATCCCTTTGAGGCCCAGGGCCGCAGAAATTGATTCCGAACAGGAATGTTCTTGACAGAAGGCCGCCGCAGACTTAAAATAGATAAGGTGTAATATTTTGAAGAACGAGGGGTAAGCTCTTCAAATTTTGTGCGCTCTGCCCAAGAGCGGGCGGGAGCGCGTGCATCCGTTTCATGAAAAAGAACTTTGAAAATCCAAGATATGGAGGTGTGTTGAACCCTTGATGCAGACTGTCATCGCCTGTGTGATCACGGCCGTGGTCGCACTCATCATAGGCATTCCCATCGGCATTCAAATCCGCAAACGCACCGCGGAAAAAGAGATCAACAGTGCGGAGGAGGAGGCCAAGCGCATCATCAACGAGTCCATTAAGAGCGCCGAGAGTAAGAAGCGGGAGGCGCTGGTGGAGGCCAAGGAGGAGATTCTCCAGGCCCGCAACGAGTATGAGCGCGAGGTGAAGGAGCGCCGGGCCGATCTGCAGAAGCAGGAGCGGCGGCTCCAGCAGAAGGAAGAGAACCTGGACCGCAAGACCGAGAACATCGAGAAGAAGGAGGACACCCTGCAGCGCAAGCTGGCCGAGCTGGACGAGGCCCGGGACGAGGTGGCCACCGTCAAGAAGACCCAGATGGAGGTGCTGGAGCGCATCTCCGGCTTCACCGCCGAGGAGGCCAAGAACTACCTCATCAACCAGCTTGCCGAGGAGGTCACCCATGAGTCGGCCATGAAGGTGCGGGAGATCGAGGCCCAGTTTAAGGAGGAGGCCGACACCCGCGCCAAGGAGATCCTGTCCTTGGCCATTCAGCGCTGCGCCGCCGACCATGTGGCCGAAGCCACCGTCTCTGTGGTTCCCCTGCCCAATGACGAGATGAAGGGCCGCATCATCGGCCGCGAGGGCCGCAACATCCGCACGCTGGAGACCATGACCGGCGTGGATCTGATCATCGACGACACGCCGGAGGCCATCACCGTCTCCTGCTTCGACCCGGTGCGCCGGGAAATCGCCCGCATCGCCCTGGAGAAGCTCATCCAGGACGGCCGCATCCATCCCACCCGCATCGAGGAGATGGTGGAGAAGGCCAAGCGGGAGGTGGACGCCACCATTAAGGCCGAGGGCGAGCGCGCCGTGTTCGAGACCAATGTCCACGGCCTGCACCCCGAGCTCATCAAGCTGCTGGGCCGCATGCGCTACCGCACCAGCTACGGCCAGAACGTGCTCAACCACTCCATCGAGGTGTCCCACCTGGCGGGGCTGATCGCCGCCGAGATCGGCGCCGACGTGACCCAGGCCAAGCGGGCCGGCCTGCTCCACGACCTGGGCAAGTCCATCGACCACGAGGTGGAGGGCTCCCACGTGCAGATCGGCGTGGAGCTGGCCCGGAAGTACCGGGAGAACGAGGACATCGTGCATGCCATTGAGGCGCACCACAACGACGTGGAGCCCCGCACCATCGTGGCCTGCATCGTCCAGGCAGCCGACGCCATCTCCGCCGCCCGCCCCGGCGCCCGCCGCGAGAACCTGGAGAACTATATCAAGCGTCTGGAGAAGCTGGAGGAGGTCACCTCCTCCTTCCCCGGCGTGGAGAAGTCCTTCGCCATTCAGGCCGGCCGCGAGGTGCGCATTATGGTAGCCCCGGACAAGGTCAGCGAGGATCAGATGGTGCTCCTGGCCCGGGACATCGCCAAGAAGATCGAGGAGGAGCTGGAGTATCCCGGCCAGATCAAGGTCAACATGATCCGGGAGACCAAGGTCATCGAGTACGCGAAATAAGATACGCACGGGAGGGGCTGCTGGACAGCCCCTCCTTTGTCGAAAGCGGGGAGTTTGCCCATGAAAAAACCGGAAAAAGAAGAAAAGCCCCTCAGCGGCGCTCAGGAGGCCTACGAGTGGCTTCAGATTTTGATTGTGGCCCTGGTGACCATCATCCTGGTATTCACCTTCGTGGGGCGCATCACCCCGGTGGTGGGGGAGTCCATGCTGCCCACCCTCCACGAGGGGGATGTGATGCTGATCCGGGACATCGGCTACACCGATCCCCAGCCGGGGGACATCGTGGTGCTCACCAAGGAGTTTGACGCCGCCAGGGGGCCCATTGTCAAGCGGATCATCGCCGTGGAGCGCCAGACGGTGGACATCGACTACCAGACCGGCACCGTCTATGTGGACGGCGAAGCCCTGGACGAGCCCTATCTGAACGAGCCCATGGAGGAGCCCTGGTATGAGGATCTCACCTCCGTGACGGTGCCGGAGGGGTCGGTCTTCGTCATGGGGGACAACCGCAACCACTCCAACGACAGCCGGGACGTGACCCTGGGCACCGTGGACACGCGCTATCTGCTGGGCAAGGCGGAGTTCATCTGCTTCCCCTTCTCCGACTTCGGACGCATCGGCTGAGGGAGGCGGCCGCCCCGCCCGGCCGGGGATCATACAATCGGGGGCCGCAGGCATTGCCTGCGGCCCCCGATTGATTTTGTCCTATTTTCCAAACAGCCGGCCCAGGAAGGACTTCTTTTTCTTCGGCTGTTCCGCCGCTCCGGCGGGGGCGGCCTTGTCCAGCTCCTCCAGCTCCTCCTTGGCGTCGAAGCCCAGGTCAATGGCCTTTTGGTAGCACGTCCGGGCCTGTGCCGCGTCGGCCTCCACGCCCTGGCCCTCCCGGTAACAGTCACCCAGCAGGCACATGGCCCGGCCGGAGCCGCCTTCGGCGGCCTTTCGGAACCAATACACCGCCTGCGCCGGGTCAGGCCGTATGCCGATCCCCTTGAGCATGCAGTAGCCCAGGTTACACTGGCCCACGGAGCTGCCCTGTTCGGCGGCCTGGCGGTACAGCTTCACGGCCCGGGCCTTGTCCTCCTTCACGCCCTTGCCGCTCTCATAGCAGTAGCCCAGGTTGCACTGGGCGCGGGGATAGCCCTGCTCCGCCGCCCGCTCGTACCACTCCACGGCCTTGGCGGCGTCCTCCGCTACGCCCACGCCCCGGTCATAGAAGAAGCCCAGGTTGCACTGGGCCGGGGCATACCCCCGCCGGGCGGCCTTCTCATACCACTCCGCCGCCTTGGTCTTGTCCTCCGCCACACCCTCGCCGTACTCATAGCACAGGCCCAGGTTGCACATGGCCCTGGGGTGCTCCTGCTCGGCGGCCCTGGCATACCACTCCACGGCCTTGGTCTTGTCCTCCGCCACGCCGATGCCCTGCTCGTAGCAGTAGGCCAGATTACACTGAGCGGTGGCATGGCCCCGCTGGGCGGCCTTTTCGTACCACTCCACCGCCTTGGTCTTGTCCTCCGCCGTGCCGCTCCCCACCTCGTAGCAGTAGCCCAAGGCGCACTGGGCGGGGGGATAGCCCTGCTCCGCCGCCTGGGTATAGAGCTGGAAGGCCCGCGCCGCATCCATTTCGGTGCCCTCCCCGTCCCGGCACAGGTCGCCCAGGATGCTCTGTGCCCGGGCATTCCCCTGGGCCGCCGCCTTCTCCAGCCACCGCACGGCGGCGGCCGCGTCCCGCTCCACTCCGTTGCCGTTGAGGTAGCACACCGCCAGGTTGCATTGGCCCGGGGCATAGCCCTCCTCGGCGCTCTTGCGGTACCACAGCACCGCATGGCGCAGATCCTCTTCCACGCCATCCCCGTTCTCATAGCACAGCCCCAGGTCGCACATGGCGGGCACATAGCCGCCCTTGGCGGCGGCCCGGTAGAGCTCCACGGCCCGGGCCTTGTCCTCGGGCACGCCGTTGCCGGTGAGCAGCAGATCCCCCAGAATCCCCTGGGCCCGCGGGAACTCCTGCTCCGCCGCCTTTTCCAGCCAGCCTACGGCCTCCTCCGCGCTCCGTTCCGCGCCGGTCCCGTTGAGCAGGCATACGGCCAGATTGGTCATGGCCGGGGCATAGCCCTCCCCGGCGGCCTTGGTGTACCAGTACACCGCCTTGGCCGGGTCTTCGGTCAGTCCCTCCCCCAGCTCGAAGGCCAGCCCCAGGCTGCACATAGCAGGGGGATAGTTCTGTTTGGCGGCCTTTCCATACCACTCCGCCGCCTGGGCCGCGTCGGCCTCCACGCCGTCGCCGTCCCGGTAGCAGCTTCCCAGCAGGCTCTGGGCCCGGGCCTGGCCCTGCTCCGCCGCCTTCTCCAGCCAGGGGATGGCCTTCTCCGGCGCCGCCTCCATGCCGATGCCGGTGAGAAAGCAGTAGGCCAGATTGGTCTGGGCCGGGGCATAGCCCCCCTCGGCGGCCCTGGTGTACCACTCCACCGCCTGGGCCTTGTCCTCCGCCACGCCGTCGCCGGTCTCATAGCACAGGCCCAGACTGCATATGGCGGGCAGGTAGCCGTCCGCCGCAGACTCCCGGTAGAGGGAGAGGGCCTTCTCCTTGTCCTGCTCCACCCCACGGCCATCCAGGTAGAAGTCCCCCAGGATGCTCTTGGCCCGGGCGGAGCCGCCCTCCACCGCCTTCTGGAACCACGCCACCGCCTGGGCCATGTCCTCCTCCACGCCGATGCCGTTGAGATAGCACACCGCCAGGTTGCACATGGCGGGAGCGTAGTCCTGCTCCGCCGCCTTCCGATAGCACTCCGCCGCCTGGACCTTGTCCTCCGCCACGCCGTTGGCGTTCTCGTAGCACAGGCCCAGGTCGCACAGCGCTGGGGCGTAGCCCTGGTCGGCGGCCTGCCGGTAGAGCTCCGCCGCCCGGGCCGGGTCGGCCTCCACGCCCTTGCCGTCCAGATAGCAGTCGCCCAGCAGATCCTGGGCACGTGCGAAGCTCTGCTCCGCTGCCCGGCGGAACCACTCCGCCGCCGCGGCCGGGTCGGCCTCGGTGCCCACGCCGTGGAGCGTGAGCACGCCCAGATTACACTGGGCCGGGGCGTAGTCCTGCTCCGCCGCCTTCCGGTAGCACTCCACCGCCTTGGCCTTGTCCTGCTCCACGCCGTCCCCGTGCTCATAGCACAGGCCCAGGTTGCACAGGGCGGGGGGATAGTCCTGCTCAGCGGCCTGCCGGTAGAGCCGGGCCGCCTCCCCCCGGTCCTGCTCCACGCCAGTGCCGTCCCAGTGGCAGTCGCCCAGAATGTTCAGCGCCCGGGGAAACTTCTGCTCCGCCGCCTTCTCCAGCCACTGGTGGGCGCACTCCACATCCTTGTCCACGCCGATTCCGTTGAAGTAGCACACCGCCAGATTGGTCTGGGCCGGGGCGTAATCCTGCTCCGCCGCCTGGAGGTAGCACTCCGCCGCCCGGGCCTCGTCCTTCTCCACGCCGGAGCCGTTCTCATAGCTCAGGCCCAGGTCGCACTGGGCGGGGGCGTAGTCCTGCTCCGCCGCCTGCTGAAAGAGCTCCGCCGCCCGGGCCTCGTCCTTCTCCACCCCTGCGCCGGACTGGTAACAGCGCCCCAGCAGGTCGGTGGCCCGGAGATCCCCGTCCTCCGAGGCCAGGGCAAACCAGCGGGCCGCCTGGGCTGGGTCCTTGTCGGTCCCGTCGCCCTCGGTATAGCGCACACCAAGGTCGTAATAGACGGAGGCGTCTCCGCCCTCCGCCTGCTCCAGCAGGGTCTGGAACTCCTCGCGGGCGCGCTGGAGTCCCTCCACCGCCTTCTGAATCAGATGGGTATCCACAAAAATGACCTGCTGATCCTCGAAGGATTCACGGTTATTGTTGGCATTCGTGTCCATGACCGTTCCCCAATCTATGTAGTATGGGGATATTATACGCCGCCCATAGGATTTTGTCTATGGCGGAAAACGGGGAAGACCCGGTGCGGTTTTTACCGCACCGGGTCTTTTGAACGATCCGTTCAGCACAGGGGGATTTCCACCCCGCAGATGGAGACGGAGGCCAGTTCATCCACGTCCAGCAGGGTGTCAGACCAGCGGGCAAGACGGATATAACCCTCCTCCGGGTGATCCAGGTCGCCGCCGCTGCACCCGCTGCCCGACAGACTGCCACAGGGTGCGATGACCTCCCCGTCCTTCGTGGTAAGGGTGACCTCCTGGTACTCCGTACAGCCATACCAGCCGTCGGGGGCATTCATGGGCACCCACTGGTGGTGCCCCTTCAGCGCTTCTCCCTCAATGGACGCATAGACGCCGAAGGGGGAGACCTCCACCGAGGTGAGCACGGCATCCACGCCCAGCGTATGGACAGGCAGGTTTGGCTCCAGGCGGATCACGCTGTCCGGATAGGAGACTGTGAAATCGAACTGCCACACCGCCTCACAGCCATGGGCCGGCTCAAACTCCCGGTCCTCCCGATCCCAGATGGAGAAGTCCCGAAACGTCAGCTTCACCCGCTGACCATTGAAGCTGCCGTTGTAGGGGCCACGCCCCAGCAAGCGCAGAGCGAACTGTACCCGGTTGTCGGTGGGATCTTCATCGGGCAGCTGGGTGCAGCTCATTGTGGATAGAAAACTATACAGGCCGGGAAATTGACATTCATACCAGTCGATATAATAGTTCTCCGCATCCAGCACTGTGCCCTCCGGCCCGGCGATCTCCAGGCCGAACCAGAGATTGCGGTCGTCTCCCACGCAGTCGGTCAGCGTCACGGTCCAGCCGTCTTTGGTCACCGACTGGCCCAGCTCCGCGGCGCTCTGTTGATATGCGGCGCTGTCACCGAAATAGCTCCGCAGCACCGGGGAGACGGTCACCGCCGCCCCCACCGACAACACCAGCATGCCGATCAGGGCGGCCACCGCCACGGCGGTACGGCTCCAGCAGCGCGTCCTTCTGTGCCCGTCCCCCTCCGCCGCCAGCTCCCGCCGGGCCTCCAAGGCCCGAACCAGCTCCCGCTTGCTCTCCTCCGTCAGGCGCACCTGCTCCAGCTCCTCCCGATACCGTCTATCCATCACAGCAGCTCCCTTCCAGCCGTTCCCGCAGCTTGGCCCGCGCCCGCGCCAGGTGGGTGCTCACCAGGGCGGGAGACTGGCCCAGCAGGGCCGCGATCTCGTGTACCTCGTACTCCTCATAGTACCGCAGGTAGACCACCTGCCGGTATTTGGGGGGCAGGCCGTTCACCAGGGCCAGCAGCGCGCCGTCCTCCGGCTCCGGCGCCTCCGCCGCCAGGTGCAGGCCCTCCTCCAGCGGCGCCCGGCGGCGGAACCAGGCGCTCTTTTTCCAGTTCTTGCAGGCGTTGACGCTCAGCCGCACCACCCACGCCCGCTCCTGGCCCAAATCGGGGAAGCGACGGCCCTCCTCTACCAGCTTGATGAGCACCGTCTGGCAGATGTCCTTGGCGTCGTCCATGTCCCCCAGCCAGGTGTAGCCGATGCGGAGGATGGCGTCGGCGTACCGCTCCACCAGCTCCTCCGCCCGCGTCCCGTCCATGGCCTCGCCCCCTTTCACCTCTATAACAACACAGGCGGGCCGGATCTGTCAATTCCGCGTAAAACTTCATGCGCCTGGGACGCGGCAGGGGGCACACGGCCAATTTTGCTCCGCCTTTGCACAGCAAAAAAGCGGCGCGGCAAGAGCCGCGCCGCAGCCTGCCGAACGGTTTTTTCGACGGCCTCAGCGGAAAATTGCAGGGGCGGGGCTCCTCCCCGTCCGCGGGCGGCCACAAGGGCCGCCCCTACAGGCGCGCGCCGCGTGCTGCCCGCGCGGCGATACGCCGGGCCCTGTCACTCCAGGGTCAGATCCCCCTCCTTGATCCACCCGATGCGCCGGAAGAAGAGGCCGAACAGCCAGCAGAGCACCGCAGGGAGGACAAAGCAGATGAGCGCCAGCCCAACCCAGTCCAGGGAGGTGATGGCCGCCTTGGCCCCGGTGGCCACATCGTTGACCCATCCGGCGTACACCCCGATGGGGCCCACCATGCCGCAGGTGCCCATGCCGGAGGCCACGGCGGAAGCCGGGTCGTTCATCTCCAGCCGGAACAGGCAGGTGGCCAGGGGGCCGGTGATGGCCGAGGTGAGGATCGCAGGCAGCCAGATGCGGGGATTGCGGACGATGTTGCCCATCTGGAGCATGGAGGTGCCCAGGCCCTGGCTGACCAGCCCGCCCCAGCGGTTCTCCCGGAAGGAGAGTACCGCAAAGCCCACCATATTGGCGCAGCAGCCCGCCACGGCAGCCCCGCCGGCCAGCCCCGTCAGGCCGATGGCGGCGCAGATGGCGGCCGACGAGATGGGCAGAGTAAGGGCCACGCCGATGACCACCGACACCAGAATCCCCATCCAGAAGGGCTGGAGCACGGTGGCCCACTTGACAACGTCCCCCACAGCGGAGGCCGCGGTGCCGATGGCCGGGGCCAGCAGGGCGGACAGTCCCACTCCGGCCAGGATGGTCACCAGGGGTGTGACCAGAATGTCGATTTTCGTCTCCTTGGACACCGCCTTGCCCAGCTCGGCGGCGATGACGGCGATGAAGAGCACCGCCAGCGGCCCGCCCGCCCCCTTGCCGCCGGACAGGGTGACGCTGCCCAGGGCGTTGGCGGCATAGCCCACCGTGGCCAGGGAAAACAGCACCAGGGGCGGCGCCTGGAGGGCGTAGCCGATGGCCACGGCCATGGCCGAGCCGCTCATGGCGGAGGCGTAGCCCCCCACCGTCACCAGGAAGGCAATGCCGAGCTGCTTGCCCAGCGTGTCCAGAATGGTGCCGATGAGCAGGGAACAGAACAGCCCCTGGGCCATGGCTCCCAATGCGTCCACTCCATACCGCTTTGCCGAGAGGACAATATTTTTTCGCTTGAGAAATGCGCTGCATGCTCCCATATTTCCGTCTCTCCTTTACATGTGTCATGACACATAACTTGTCTTATTATAGCGGAACAGGCGGATTTGTCAAGCAAAAAGCGCGGGACACGTCCCGCGCTTTTGGAAATCACACATACCCCAGCAGCCCCCGGACGGACACCTCGCCGGAGGACACCGCCTCCCGGCTACCGTCGGCGCGGCGCACCACCAGGGCGAAGGCATCGTCCACCGCCTCGGCAAAGGCCTCCTCCTCCTCGCCCGCCCGGAGCAGGCGCACCGTCCGGCCCAGGGTGAGACAGTCGGCCCGGTACCGCTCCAGCCAGGCCGCCCGCTCTGCCGGGAAGGCGGCGTACAGCTCGTCCAGGGCGGCCAGCACGGCCGCCGCCATCTCCGCCCGGCGGGGGGCCCGTCCCAGAGCCTGGGCCAGGGAGACGGCCACCGGGGCCACCTCCGGCCCGAAGTCGGCTGCGGTCTGGGTGAGGTTGATCCCCACCCCCACCACCACATGGCGCAGGGCGGCAGTCTCCGCCTCCAGCTCCAGCTCGGTGAGAATGCCGCACAGCTTCCGCCCGTCCAGGATCACGTCGTTGGGCCACTTGATCCCCGGCCGCACGCCGCACACCCGCTCCACCGCATTGCACACCGCCACCGCCGTCCACGCCGTCAGGGTCGACACCTCCTCCAGAGGGCACCGGGGGCGGAGGAGAACCGACAGATAAAGCCCCTGCCCCGCAGGGGAGACAAAGGAGCGGCCCCGGCGGCCCCGGCCGCCGGTCTGCTGCTCCGCCACCACCGCCAGGCCGTCGGCGGCCCCGGCCAGGGCCCGGCGCTTGACCTCGTTGTTGGTGGAGTCCACCGTCTCCAGGCACACCAGCGCGCGGCCCACCCGGCGGCCCGCCAGGGCTCCGGCCAGCTCCCCGGCGGACAGCCGGTCCGGCGAGCCCTCCAGGGCGTAGCCCCGGCGGGGGGCGGAGGAGATGACATACCCCTCGTCCCGCAGAGACTCCATGGCCTTCCACACCGCCGCCCGGCTCACCCCCAGGGCACGGCTCATCTCCTCCCCCGACAGGGGCTTCCCCTCCCGGGCCTTTAACAGCGCCAGCACCTCGTCCCGCAGCATTCGCTCCACTTCCTTTCGCCCTCTATTGTACCCGTCCCCTCCTAAATCGTCAACCTATATTTCTTTTTAGTTGACATTTTATTAAATGTAAACTATAATCATTTTTAAGTTTACAATCAGGAGGGAACACCTATCATGAAGACAAGAGAACTGGCCTACACCGGCATCCTGGCGGCTCTGATCGCCGTCTGCTCCTGGATCTCCATCCCCACCGCCGTTCCCTTCACCCTACAGACCTTTGCCGTCTTTCTCACACTGGGCCTGCTGGGGGGCAGGCTGGGCACCCTGGCGGTGACCGTCTATCTGCTGTTGGGGGCCGTGGGACTGCCCGTCTTTGCCGGCTTCCACGGCGGCCTGGGGGCCTTTCTGGGTGCCACGGGCGGCTATCTGGTGGGCTTCCTTTTTACCGCCCTCACCATGTGGGGCGCCGAGCGATGGCTGGGAAAATCCGCCCCCGTCTTTCTCGGTTCCGCCGTCGTGGGTCAGATCCTGTGCTACCTGTTCGGCTCCGTCTGGTACTACGCGGTATACACCAGCTCCGCCGGGCCGGTAGGAATGTTCACCGTGTTGGGCTGGTGTGTGTTCCCCTTCCTCCTGCCCGACGCAGTCAAGCTGGCGCTGGCCTGGCTGTTGAGCCGCCGCCTGGCCCCCGCCCTTCGGATCAGCCGCCGCTGAGGGCCCTGGCATAACCCGCCCACCTGTCCCATATATATGAGACAAGACTATGGAAAGGCGGGGGAGAGCCATGCCGTACGAAGAAAACCGTCCGCGGGCGGAGGCGGCCCATCACATCATTCTGGAGGAGCGCGAACAGCTCTCAGTCTCCGGCGTGGAGGAGGTGGAGAGCTTTGACGAGAACACCATTGTCATGCTCACCAACCGGGGCACCCTCATCGTGCGGGGGGAGGAGCTGCACATCGAGAAGCTGAGCCTGGACGGCGGGGATTTGAAGGTGGAGGGCACCATCGACTCCCTCACCTACGAGGACAGCGGGCGGGACAGGGCGGGCGGCCTGTTTGCCCGGCTCTTCCGCTGAAATGACCGTATCCGTCACCGACCAGGCCCTCTTCTTTGCCGGGGCGCTGGTGATGGGGGCGGCGGTGGGGCTGCTGTACGACGCGTTCCGCATCCTCCGTGTGCGCGTCCGCCTCCCCCTGCTGGGTGGAGTGCTGGACCTGCTGTTCTGGCTGGTGGTCACCGTCGCCCTGTTTGTCTACACCACCACCGCCGGCAGCGGCGAAGTGCGCCTTTACATTGTGGCGGCCGTCCTCCTGGGCGCGGCGGCTTATTTCTGGCTGCTGAGCCGCTGGTTCCTCAAACTGGGCTACCGTCTGGCCGATCTCGTTGGGGTTTTGTGGCGTGTGCTTACACTACCGGTAGTGTTTCTCCTGAGGCTGTGTAAAAAAATCGGAAAAACCGCAAAAAAGTCCTTCCATTATCGGCGAAAGTGGTATAGAATAAGGCTGATATCCAGGGAAATGGATGAGCTACACCGCTCGGACCGCCGCGCGTCGGGAGGAGGTACCGCCTGTGAAAACCAAAAAAGCGTCCCTCCTGACCAAGCTGGTGGTACTGGCCCTGCTTATCGGCGCCGCCACCGGGCTGCTGAACCTGCGCCAGCAGATTCTGACCGCCCAGAGCGACCTGGCCGAGGCCGAGGCGCAGGTGGCAGCCCAGAAGCAGGTCAACGCCGACCTGTCCGACGCCGTGGAAAACAGCGATGATCCCGACCGGCAGGCCGACATCGCCCGCGGCAAGCTGGGCCTGGTAGAGCCGGGCGAGTATATCTTCCGTTTCACCGATTGAAAATTTATGAGAGAGGATTTAGCAGTCAGTATGGAGTTTGGTGTTGGTTCGGTTCTGGAAGGAAAGGTCACAGGCATCACAAAGTTCGGTGCGTTCGTCTCCTTGCCGGAGGGCAAGTCGGGTCTGGTGCATATCTCAGAGATCGCCTATTCCTATGTCAACGATGTGAAGGATCATCTCAAGGAAGGGCAGGAGGTCAAGGTCAAGGTCATCGGCATTGACGAGAACGGCCGCATCAACCTCTCCATCAAAAAGGCTATGGATCCCCCGCCCCGCCCCGCAGGCCAGGGCCGTCCTATGGGCCGCCCCGGCGGGCACAACGGCGGCGGCTTCCGCGGCAAGCCCGCCCCGGCGGAGCCCGCCAGCTTTGAGGACCGGCTCAAGCAGTTCATGGCCGCCTCGGACAGCAAGCTGTCCGAGCTGCGCCAGTCGGAGCGCCGCAGCTCCCGCCGCGGCGGCCGCAAGTAAGCCACAAAAAACAGCCCTCCCATATATGGGAGGGCTGTTTTTTGCTCTCAGCGCGGCGGGGGCGGTCCGCCCTCACAGCAGTTCTTTATACAGGGCGGGGGCGTCGGCCTTGCCCACGTGCTCGGCCACCGACAGCACCTCCACCTTTACGGTGCGCTCGCCGAAGCGCAGCTCCAGCACGTCGCCCGCCTTCACGTCGTAGCTGGCCTTCACCGGCCGGCCGTTGGCCGTGACCCGGGCGTTGTCACAGGCCTCGTTGGCCACCGTCCGGCGCTTGATGAGCCGGGAGACCTTCAGCCATTTGTCCAGTCGCATGGGAATCTTCCTCCTCCATAGTCAACATAGTCAAGGGCCGCCGCAAGCCTGCGGCGGCCCTGTGGTTCTCTCTGTGGATGCGGCCCAGCCGGACATGGGGCCACTCGCCTCACGGGCGGGTGTGGGCACCCGTCCCTACGCCTCCGCCGGGCCCGGTGCAGCGCCGCGGGGGAACCATTCTGTGCACCCCTGTAGGAGCGGCCCTTGCGGCCGCCCGCGGGCGGGGACAAGCCCCGCCCCTACAACACGGGGTACGTCCCCTTTCAGGGCCCTCGCCGCGGGTTCGGCGGGAAGATGAGGCCGAGGCGCCGCCTGCGGCGAAAGGGCCTCCTGGGCACCCACTCCTCTTCCGCGCGTAGGGGCCGATGCCCTCATCGGCCCGCGGGCGGGTGTGTGCACCCGCCCCTACGGCGCAGGGCGCTCCCCACCTTCGTGGCCCCCGCGCGAACCCAGCGAAGCGGTTCGCGTGGGGAAAAGGAGGCCCAGCGGCGGGAATGAGCGTTCGGGCTCGCCCGGAAGCGAGTGATCCAAAGCTTGGGCTGACGCTGTCACGCTGCGGCGGCTGCGCGACGCCACACTGCTTACCCCTCCGTGAAAAACACCTTGCGCCTGCGGCGCAACTGCTTTTTCGTCTGCGGGGCTCGCTGTGCGGCTGCTCCGCGCGCCTCCGCGCTTCCTGTCACGCTGCGGGTTGGGCGCATGGCCGGGTCGCTAAGCGGCCATTCCGCGAAAAATGCCGCCGGGCTTCGCCCGGCCTGTTTTTTCGCCTCCATGTCCTCTTAGCTCCCCTATGCGCCTACCCTCCGCGCTTCTGACTTACTTCGCGACGATGTCCTTCAGCGCCTTGCCGGGCTTGAACACGGGCACCTTGGAGGCGGGGATCTTGATGCTCTCCTTGGTCTTGGGGTTGCGGCCGATGCGCTCGGCGCGGCTCTTCACCTCAAAGGCACCGAAGCCCACCAGTTGAACCTTGTCGCCCTCGGCCAGGCAGTCGGAAATGACCTCAATGGCCGCGTTGATGGCGGTCTCGGTATCCTTCTTGGACAGGCCGGCCTTCTCGGCGGCCGCATTGATCAGTTCAGCCTTATTCATATTGATAACTCCTCCTGTGTTTACTGGGGGAATCACCCCAGTCTGATTATACTTAAGGCGAACCCGCCCTTAAGTCTCTTTTGCGTGCTCCCATAGCTTGTCCAATTCCGCCAAGCTCATGCCCTCCAGGGCGCGGCCCTGCCGGGCGGCCTCCTCTTCCACCTTGCGGAAGCGGCCGATGAACTTGTCGGTGGCCCTGTTAAGGGCCTCCTCGGTGTCCACCTTCACGAAACGGGAGACGTTGACGGCGGAGAAGAGCAGATCGCCCAGCTCCTCCTCCACATTGGTGCCCTCGGCCACGGCGGTCTTCAGCTCCTCCAGCTCCTCAGACAGCTTGTCCAGGGCGCCGGACACGTCCGGCCAGTCAAAGCCCGCCTTTTTCGCCTTTTTCTGCACCTTCTCGGCCCGCCACAGGGCGGGCAGGGAGCGGGCCACGGCCTCCAGCGCGTCGGTATTGGTGGCCTGCCCCTTTTCCTTCCGCTTGAGCTCCTCCCAGTTGGAGAGAACCTCGCCGGTGCCGGAGACCGACACCTCCCCAAAGACGTGGGGGTGGCGGAAGATGAGCTTTTTGCAGATGCCGTCGGCCACGGCGTCCAGATCGAAGCGGCCGGCCTCCTGCTCCATGAGGGCGTGGAACACCACCTGGAGCAACACATCGCCCAACTCCTCCTTCAGGTGCTCGGGGCTGCCCTCGTCGATGGCCTCCACGGCCTCATAGGCCTCCTCCAGGAAATTGCGGCGGATGGACTGGTGGGTCTGCTCCGCGTCCCAGGGGCACCCGCCGGGCGCCCGCAAGAGGCGGACAATCTCCTCCAAGTCCTTGACGCCGTAAGAATCCTTATACTGAAAATCTACCATATTTCAAGGCCTCCTGCAACCTCTTTTTCCAAAAAACTTACTGGATATGCAGAATTTTAGCCAGCTTTTTGCCCCCGGGCATCATTTCCAGGTCCTCCCGGGTCAGGGTACGCAGAGCCAGGACTAAAATTACATATACCACCACGCCCACCAGGATCGCTCCGGCGGTGGCCGCCATATCCCGGGTCAGACTGCCGTTCAGGACGCGGGCGAGCAGCCCATGGCTTCCCCATGCGGCGGCAGCCATTACCACGGAGGCCGCCAGCGGCTTGGACAGCGCCACCAGATAGCGGGGCGGATTGGGCACGCACCGCTTGATGATGAGCAGGTTGAGAATGGAGATCACCGCAAAGCAGCTCAGAGTGCCCACCGGCGCGCCGAAGATCATGATTTTGGGATTACCCACCAGGGTGTAGTTGACCAGAATCTTAGTGACGCCGCCGATAATAACCGTAATGATGGGCAGATTCACTATGCCGTTGGCCTGGAGGATCGCGGTGCCCACCAACTGGAAGCAGACAAAAATGGAGGCAATCCCCAGGATGGACAGGATGGGACCGGCGATGGCCGTATCCACATTGCCCAGAGCGATGAGTTCCATAATGGGGCCGCCCAGAGCCAGCAGACCGAAGCCGCAGGGCAGGGCAATGAGGGCGGCCACCCGCATGGCGGACTCGGTAATCCGCTTGGCTCCCAGCCGGTCGCTCCGGGCCAGGCAGGCGGAGATGCCGGGGACGATGCAGGCCGTCAGGGGGATCATCAGGTTAAAGGGCAGGTTGTAGACGCTCATGGTCTTACTGTAGGTGCCGTAGAGGCTGCGGGCAGAGTCCAGGATCGGGTCCAGCTTGGTGGCCGGGTCTGTCAGCAGGGCTTGCTGCCAGGCATCCGTATTGTTCTGAAAGATCTCCACAGCCTTGGGAAAGATATCCAGAAAACTGTTGCTGATGCCGGTCATACCGCCCTGAATGGCGGTAAACACATTCTGGAGCTGATTGTTCACCAGGTTGGTGTCGATGATAGTCACCAGGGACATGGAGCAGGAACTGAGGGTGATGGGAATGGCCAGCTTGAGCAGCCGGGCCAGCACCACCCGGCTCCGGTCGGGCTGGTCGGCGGCCCGGGCGGCGCTGCCCCGGCGGGTACGGAAGTGGTTGAAGGCCAGATAGATCACCGACAGCACGCTGCCGAAGGAGACGCCGATGAGGGCGCCGGAGGCCGCCAGCCGGTTGCGGATGTCCTCCGGCCAGAGGGTCAGGCTCATGATCACCATGGCAAGGCCCAAACCCAGGAAGAGCTTGCACAGCGCCTCAATGATCTGGGAGATCGCGGTGGGCATCATGTTCATGTGCCCCTGGGCGTAGCCCCGGAAGGCGGAGCAGCAGCAGGTGCACAGCACCGCCGGCGCCAGCGCCCACACGCAGAACACGGCTTTCTCATTGCCAATGATATAGGTTGCTACCAGTTGTCCGAACACTGACATGCAGAGGAAGCTGAACAGCCCCATGAACAGGAACGCACAGAATGCCACCCGGAAGACCCGGTGCTTCTGGTTCTCCCGGCCCAGAGTATGGCACTCCGACACCGTCTTGGACAAGGCAACAGGCAGGCCCGCCGTGGAGATGGTGAGGAAGAAGGAGTAGATGTTATACGCGCCGTTGAAATCGCCGTAGGCCTCCTCGGGCAGTATGGCGATAAGCGGGATCTTGAAGATGGCGCCGATAATCTTGACCAGAATGGTGCTCACCGTCAGGATAGCGGCCGCGCCGTAAAAGGTATTCTTTTTTTGCTGATTGGACAATGCTAGGCCCCCTTATTTCGTTTCAAACAGCAGGGGCAGGGCGTAGTCCGCCACTTCCCGCTTCACCCGGTCAATGTCGATGGTGAGGAAGTCCCCATCTCTGTATATGACCTTTCCGCGGGCCATATTCATGCACACGTCGCTGCCGTGGGCGGCATATGCCAGGTTGGAAATCACGCTGTGGCAGGGGGTAAGGTTCAGGTGGGAGAAGTCCACCAGGATGAGGTCGGCGTCGTAGCCCCCCTCAATCCGGCCGGTGAGCCGCCCCAGGGCCTTGCCGCCGTTGACGGTGGCCATGCGCAGGGCGTCGATGGGCAGCAGGGCCAGGGGGTCGCAGTTGGCCCCGTTGTGGAGAATGGCGGCCAGCTTCATGTCCCCGAAGAAGTCGGTGCAGTTGTTGGAGGACACGCCGTCGGTGCCCAGGCACACGTTGACACCGGCCTTGCCCATGGCGGGGACGGGGGCGATGCCGCTGCCCAGCTTGAGGTTGCTCATGGGATTGTGGATGGCCGAAACCCCCTTGGACGCCATAACGGACCAGTCCTCCGGGGTGGTCCAGACGCAGTGGGCGGCGATGGCCCGCACATCCCACACGCCGTAGTCGTTGAGCACCTGAATGGGAGTCTTGCCGTGGCGGGCCAGGCACTCGGCATGCTCGGTGCGGGTCTCGGAGATGTGCACGTGCATACCCAGGCCGTGCTCCCGGGCGTAGTCCGCCATCCACTGCCAGAGCGGGTGGTGGGAGGTGTACTCGCCGTGGATGGAGGCGTCCACCAAAATCTGCCCGTCGTTGTAGCCGTGCCACTTCTCGGTCAGCTCCCGCTGCACCACACAGTCGTGGTGGGTGGCTGGGTCAAAGGTGTCGGTGAACTGCACGCCGCCGCAGCACAGGTTGGCGCTGATGCCGGAGGCCGCCACCTCCTGGGCCACCGCGTCGGTGTGGCCATACATGTCCGCGATGGTGGTGACGCCGGAGGCGATCATCTCCGCCAGGCCCAGGTCGGTACAGGCCCGGATGGCCCGGTCGTCCCAGCGGGCCTCCACCGGGAAGATGTAGTTGTGCAGCCAGTCCTGGAGGTTGTTGCCGTCGCCGTAGCCCCGCATGGCGGTCATGGGCACGTGGCTGTGGGCGTTGACAAAGCCGGGCATGAGCACGTTGCCCCGGCCGTCGATCTGCTCCTCAAAGGAGCCCCAGGGGCGCTGGGTGCTGACGGAGCGGATCTTCGTCCCCTCCACCACCACATAGGCGTTGGGGAGGACGGTGCCCGCCTCGTCCATGAGGACGGCGGTGCAGTTATGGATCAGAATAGACATGGCAGGCTCCTTTTAGTCAATCTTTTTCAGGCAGGCCAGCACGAGGCGGGAGAACTTGTCCCGGCAGGCCGCCGCCGCATCCAGCACCTCCTGCTCGGAGAGGGGCTGGTCCAGAATACCGGCGCCCATGTTGGACAGGAGGGTAAAGCCCAGCACCCGCATGCCACAGTGGCCGGCGGTGATGACCTCCGGCGCGGTGGACATGCCCGCTGCGTCGGCGCCCAGCACCCGGGCGGCCCGCACCTCCGCCGGAGTCTCGTACTGGGGGCCGGGGAAGTACATGTAGACGCCCTCCCGCAGCCCGATGCCCAGCTCCCTGGCGGTCTGGCGGGCCATCTCCCGCAGGGCGGGGGTGTAGAGGTGGGAGGCGTCGGGGAAGCGCACGCCGAACTCGGGCAGGTTCTCACCCCGCAGGGGGGACTCCATGAAGAACTTGATGTGGTCTGCAATAAGCATCAGATCGCCCGCCTTCCAGTCCAGGTTGACGCAGCCGGCGGCGTTGGTGACGATCAGGGTATCGCAGCCCAGCAGGCGGAGCACCCGCACCGCGTAGGACACCTCCTCATAGGAGTAGCCCTCGTAGTGGTGCATACGGCCCTGCATAACAGCCACCTTCTGCCCCTCCAGGGTGCCGAACACCAGCTGACCCTTGTGGCCGGGGGCGGTGGACACCTTGAAATGGGGGATATTCTGATAAGGCACGGCAATGGGGTTTTCCACAATATCGCCCATGTAGCCCAGGCCGGAACCCAGGATCATGGCCACCTTGGGGGCAAAGCCGCCGATCTGGCTGCGGATGTAGTCCGCGCTCTCCTGGTATTGGGCAAACGTGTAGTTCATAAAGCTTGTCCTCCTTATTTGTAATAAGCGGCCCGGACGGGCCCGAAATACGGTCTGACGGTTCGCCGCAAGCGCTGCGGCCGCAAGGATTACATGGTATTTTACACCCCGCCCGCCAAAAAAGCAATGAAAAAGGGCAACTTCCCGCCCCCTTTCCGAAAAAGCCGCAAAAAAGCGGGACCCGTCTGGGTCCCGCCTCCCCACGGCTAGAGCGGCTTCTCCTGCCGGAGGCGCTCGAGCCGGCTCCGCAGCTCGGCCGCCGCGGCCTCCTTGCGGTCCAGCTCCGAGAACACCTGCTCCAGCGCATCCTCCCCGCCGGCGCCGCCCCGGTGAGCGTCGTACACCAGCCGCCCCGCCGTATGGAGCAGGCCGTTGATGTCCGTCCGAAGGGCGAACAGCCTTCCCCGCAGCCGGGCCGTGTCCACCATCTGTCCGGCGTACTCCCCGGCGGTGGCGGCGGTCTCCCGCGCCCGCTCCAGCAGCTCCTGTATCCGGTCGTCCATATACCCGTCCCCCTGTCTGTTTCCGTTCAGGCCATTCTATGCGCCGGCGGCAGAGGGGTGCAGAAAGGCGGCGCTCTCCCCCACAGGGGAGGGCGCCGCACTTGAACGCACACTTATTTCAGGCGCTCCGAATCAGGTGGGTGCCGGCGGGGCTTACTTCAGCTCCGAAATCACTTGGGCGACCTTCACGCCCGACGCGCCCGCCTGGGCCGCGTCGTCGCAAAGTCCGCTTGACTCCGGTTCCGCCTGACGGCAAAACCTGCGTCCGCTCCCTTGCTCCTCCGCTCCCACCGGCACCCGCTTGCGCTGGGCTGCCGGCGGGCAGGGGCCGCCTGCGGCGGCCGTTCTCTGGAGATGTCAAATCTGCTTCGAGCACTCCGAATCGGGTGGGTGCCGGCGGGGCTTACTTCAGCCGCTCCGAAATCACCTGGGCCACCTTTACGCCCGACGCGCCCGCCTGGGCCAGGCCGCGGGTCACGCCCGCGCCGTCGCCCACGGCGAAGAAGCCGGGCAGGGCGGTCTCCAGCTCGTTGGACAGGGCCAGCCGGGCGGAGTAGAACTTCACCTCCGCGCCGTAGAGCAGGGTGTCGTAGTTGGCGGTGCCGGGGGCCAGCTTGTCGAGCTGGTAGATCATCTCAATGATGTCGTCCAGCTGCCGCTTGGGCAGGGCCAGGGACAGGTCGCCGGGCACGGCGGCGGTGAGGGTGGGGTGGACGAAGGACTTGCTCATGCGGTGCTCGTTGGTGCGGATGCCGCTGACCAGATCGCCGAAGCGCTGCACCAGCACGCCGCCGGCCAGCATGTTGCTGAGGGAGGCGATGTGCTTTCCGTAGCGGTAGGGCTCGTTGAAGGGGGAGGTGAAGCGGTTGGACACCAGCAGGGCGAAGTTGGTGTTCTCGCTGCGCAGCTTGGGATCGGAGTAGGAGTGGCCGTTGACGGTGTTGATGCCCTCCACGTTCTCGGCCACTACGTGGCCGTAGGGGTTCATGCAGAAGGTGCGCACCTGGTCGCCGTACTGCTTGGTGCGGTAGACCAGCTTGGACTCGTACACCACGTCGGTAATGTGCTCGAACACCTTGGCGGGCAGCTCCACCCGCACGCCGATGTCCACCTGGTTGTTGATGAGCTGGATGCCCAGCTCCTTGCACTGGTTGGAGAACCACTCCGCGCCGGAGCGGCCGGGTCCGGCGATGAGCCAGGTACAGTCCACCTCGTCCCCCTTGTCGGTGATGAGGCGGTAGCCTTCCTTCCCCAGGTTCTCGATTTTGGTGACGGCGGTGCGGAACCGGAACTCGACGCCCTGGCGCACCTCCTCATAGATGCTCTGGAGAATTTTGAGGTTGTTCTCGGTGCCCAGGTGCTTGCACCGGGCCTGGAGCAGATGGAGGTCATACTCCAGTGCCTTCTTCTCCAGGGCCTGGGCGGCGGGGGTCTCGGTGGAGAACACCTGGTCGGTGGCCCCGTGCCTCATGTTGATGGAGTCCACGTAGTCGATGAGCTCCATGACCTCCCGCTTGGGCATGAAGTCGGTGAGCCAGCCGCCGAAGGCGGTGGTGAAATTGTACTTGCCGTCGGAAAAGGCGCCCGCCCCGCCGAAGCCGCACATGGTGTCACACACCTTGCAGTGGATGCACTCCTTCACCTTGCCCGCCACGATAGGGCAGCTCCGGGTATAGATGTCGGCCCCCTGATCCAGGGTGACCACCTTGAGGCCCGGGTTGCGGTGCATCAGCTCATAGCCCGCGAAGATGCCGGCCTCGCCGCAGCCGATGATGGCAACGTCATAGCGTGTGTTCATGTGCGATCTCTCACTTTACAACAGATTAGGGATCGGGCGGTGCGCTCCGTCCCAATATGGTATTATAACAAAGGACGGGCCAGTTTACAATGCGGTTTTCCCGAAAAATCCCGCCGGGGCCGTCAGATCCGCCCCCGCCCCGCCGTCTTATTGATGTGGCCACAAACGACGAAGGGAGGCTCCGGGATGACCGAAGCGGAATTTCTTCCCCTGTTCGACCAATACCGTCCCATGGTGTACGGCCTGGCCCTCAGCTATACCCGCTCGCCTCAGGACGCGGAGGATGTGTGCCAGGAGGTGTTTCTCACCCTGCTGGAGAAGCCCCCTGCCCCAGGGAAGGAGCGCCCCTGGCTGGCCCGGGTGGCGGTCAACCGCTGCCGGGATCTGCTTACCTCCCCCTGGCGCAGGCGGCGGGAGAACGACGACACGGCCCTGGAGCGGCTGACCTTCGAGACGCCGGAGGAGGCCGGCCTGTTTGCCGCCCTGGGGGCGCTGTCCCCCGACAGCCGGGCCCTGCTCCACCTGCGCTATTACGAGGGGTTCACGGTGGCCGAGCTGGCCCGCCAGTTCCGCACCACCGCCCCGGCGCTCTCCGCCCGGCTCTACCGGGCCAAACAACAACTCAGGAAGAAGCTGGAGGAACTCGGCTATGAAGAAGCTCTATCAGAGGACTTTTGAGCAAGTCCTGGCCCAGACCTGCCCCCCCCTCAACCGGGTGGAGGAGCAGCGGCGCGCCCTGGCCTCCCGCTGCTCCCATACCGAATCGGAGGTAACTGCCATGACCACCAAACCCAGACGCCCCATCCGCATCCTCGTCGCCGCCGCTGCTGTGGCCGCCGCCCTCACTGCGGGCGCCCTGGCCGCCTCCGGCGCGCTGGGCTCCATCCCGCTGCTCTCCGGCGGAGCGTTTACATCAACCGACAGCGTAAACTGGAACGAACCGGACGCCGGAGCAACGGTTGCACCATCCCAGGAGCACGTGTGCTTTCCGGTAAGGGAGGAGCCTGATCTCCTCACTGTGCGCGGCGGCAGCGTCTATTTCACCACAGAAACCGGGGAGGAGCTCGACATCACCGGGCAATTCTCGGAGGCGGAGCCGTATGTCTATTCCTATACCGCCTCCGACGGCTCCGCCCACGACATCGTGATCGGCGGCAGCCTTGAGGACTACGGCTATATGGAATACGTCTATGACGCCGGCGGCAGCTTTGTCGGCAGCGCCGGCATCCTCCCCACCGGCTACGACTCCGCCAACAGCCCCCCGTGGCTCACCGCCTATGAGGAAGCCCGCGGCCTCTCTTTCTGACGCAGCGGCCCCGGCGGCATGTGTGCCGCCGGAGCCGCCTCAGCCTGTCGAACAAAGTCTTTTCGACAGGCTGCCAAACTGTTTGAAACTTCAGAAAAGTTTCAAACAGTTATTTTGATCCAACGCGAAAGGGAACCCTGACGGTTCCCTTTCACACTATCCTTCCCTCCGAAATCTTCGGCAGGAGGGTTTATCGATAACCTCAGGCGGCTCCGGCGGCATGTGTGCCGCCGGGGCCGCCTGTCACCTCTGGGGCGTATAGGGGGCCACGTCGATGCCGGTGTAATACCACTTCAAAATCTCGTCGTAGCTCTTCCCCTCCTTGGCCAGGGCGTTGGCGCCGTACTGGCTCATGCCCACGCCGTGGCCGTAGCCGGTGACGGAGAAGGTGACACCATCCGCCGAGGCGGAGACCGTGAAGCTGGTGGAGCGCAGGCCGAACAGGGTACGCAGGCTTCCACCGCCCACGGTGACGCCGCCGATGTCCACCGTCTCCACCCCGCCGGCGGAATTGGGGACAAGGTTGGCAAACCAGCCCGCCGGCTCGCCGGACAGATCGGCCTGCGGGTACTGGGCCAGCAGCTTGCTTTTGAACTCGTCCAGGGGCACTGTGACGGTGGAGTGGTAGTTGGGCACCTCGTCCCCCTCGGGGCTGTCCACGCTGGTGAGGTAGGGCACCGCGTTGCCCCACACCTCCACCGCGTCCACCGTCCTTCCGGCGGCGGAGGAGAAGAACACCGCCTGGATGGGCTGGCCCTGGAAGAGGGCCGCCATGCCGTCGGTATCCGCCACGGCGGCGGCGATCTTGTCGGTGTAGGTCTGGGCGTTCTCCCCCCAGTTGGCGGCGGCGTCCGCCGGGTCGATGTAGGCCTGGCAGCAGGTGATGTCCGTGCACACGTCGGCGTCCGGGTGGGCCTCCACGGTGCGCTCCATCTTGGAGAGGGTGTAGGTGCGGGCGGCCACCGTCTGGGCCTTGAGGGCCTCCGGCTCAAAGGAGGCGGGCATCTCCGCCGCCACCACCCGCCACAGGTACTTGTCCAGCGGCAGGGTGAGCACCTCCCCGTCCCCCAGGGCCACCCGCACCTGTACCCGGCCGTCCGCCGTCTGGCCGGGGGTGACCACGGTGCGGTCGATGGGCAGGGTGCCGGTGGCGGCGGGGGGCTGGGACGGCCCGGCAAGCGGCTCCTCCCCCAGCAGGAGCAGCGGCAGCAGAAACAGGGTGAGCAGCAGCACCAGGGCGGTGGCCACCACCTGCTTCATTCCCCCTCCGCCCCCTCCTTTTTGCAAGTTTTGTTTCAGCATCATTCAGATTTCGCCCGTCCTTGCTTTTTTCAGATTGACTGTTTGATAAAAAGAGAATACAATATTGGACAAATGAAACCAGACAGAGGAGCTGTTGCATATGGACCATGCGGTCAGGGACGCCTCCGCCGACTTTATTGAAAGTCTATGCGCGGAGTACCAGAAGCATAACCAGATCGACCCGGCCTTTTATGAGCGCTACCGCGTCAAGCGGGGCCTGCGCAACGCCGACGGCACCGGCGTCATGGCCGGGGTGACCCAGATCGGCAACGTCATGGGCTATTACGTCCAGGACGGCGAGCGGATTCCCGCCCCCGGCAAGCTGGTGTACCGTGGTATCGACGTGGAGGAGCTGATCAACGGCTTTGTCAGTGAGGGCCGCTTCGGCTTTGAGGAGACCGCCTACCTGCTTCTCTTCGGCGCCCTGCCCACCCGGGCCCAGCTCACCGCCTTTGAGGGACTGCTCTCCGCCCACCGGGCCCTGCCTCCCATGTTCACCGAGGACATGATCCTCAAGGCCCCCAGCCCCGATGTGATGAATAAGCTGGCCCGCTCGGTGCTGGCCCTCTATTCCTATGACGGGCGGCCCGATGACATGTCCCTGCCCAACCAGCTCCGGCAGGCGGTGGAGCTCATTGCCCGCGTGCCGGTGATCGTGGCCCACGCCTTCGCGGCCAAGCGGCACTACTACGACAACGAGTCCCTCTACCTCCACCGGCCCCAGGAGGGGCTGAGCGTGGCGCAGAACTTCCTCTACTCCGTGCGCCACGACAACCGGTACACCGACGAGGAGGCCCGGCTGCTGGATCTGTGCCTGGTGCTCCACGCCGAGCACGGCGGCGGCAACAACTCCGCCTTTGCCTGCCGGGTGCTCTCCTCCTCCGGCACCGACATCTATTCCTCCATCGCGGCGGCGGTGGGCTCCCTGAAGGGTCCCCGCCACGGCGGCGCCAACAAGAAGGTCATGGAGATGTTCGGACACATTGAGGCCGAGGTGTCCGACTGGACGGACGACGACGCGGTGCGGGACTACCTGGGCCGCCTGCTGCGGAAGGAGGCGGGAGACCGCTCGGGCCTCATCTACGGCATGGGCCACGCCATCTACACCCTGTCCGACCCCCGGGCCGTCCTCCTCAAGCGGTTTGCCCGCAGCCTGGCCGAGACCAAGGGCATGCTGGACGAGTTTGAGCTCTTTGAGCGGGTGGAGCGCCTCACCCCCGAGGTGCTGCGCTCCGTCAAGGGGGAGGAGAAGGTGGTGTGCGCCAACGTGGATCTCTTCTCCGGACTGGTTTACAAGATGATGGGCATACCCATGGAGCTCTACACCCCCCTGTTCGCCGTGGCCCGGATGGTGGGCTGGTGCGCCCACCGCATCGAGGAGGTCTGCCAGCCCGCCAACCGCATCATCCGCCCGGCCTACAAGGCGGTGGCCCCCATGCGCGCCTTTGTGCCGCTGGACCAGAGGTGAGCCATGAGCCAGGTGACCAAGCGGGCCCTGGAGGCCTCCCTCAAGAAGCTGCTGCTGGAGCGGCCGCTGGACAAGATCACCGTCACCGACATCGCCGAGGACTGCGGCATCAACCGCATGACCTTCTACTACCACTTCCGGGACATCTACGACCTGGTGGAGTGGGCCTGCCAGGAGGACGCCCGGCGGATACTGGACGGCAAGCGCACCTATACCACCTGGCAGGAGGGGTTCCGCCGGATTCTGGACGGGCTGATCGACAACAGGCCCTTTATCCTCAACGTCTACCGCTCCGTCCGCCGGGAGCAGGTGGAGACCTTTCTCTTTCAGGTCACCCACGGCCTGCTCATGGGCGTGGTGGAGGAGCTGGACCCCCGGGGAGAGGTGCGGGAGGAGGACAAGGCCTTTCTGGCCGACTTCTACAAGTACGCCTTTGTGGGGCTGGTTCTGGACTGGATCCGCACCGGCATGAAGGGAGAGCCGGCGGAGCTGGCCCGCCGGGTAGAGCTGGTGGTTTCGGGCAGCTTTGCCCAGGCGCTGGAGCGCCTGCGGGCGGATTCCGCCCATCAGGCGGGCCCGTTTGATCAAAATTGAGACAGAGGGGCCCCGGTGATGAAACTTCCATCACCGGGGCCCCTCTGCTGATTGCGCCGCCGTTCCGGAGGGGCTATACTGGCCCCAGAATCCAAAGCAACGCTATGAAACGGAGGCATTTTCATGTATTATTCCAGCGGCAATTACGAGGCCTTTGCCCGCCCGGTGAAGCCGGAGGGCGTGGAGCATAAATCGGCCTATCTGGTGGGCTCCGGCCTGGCGGCCCTGACGGCGGCCTGCTATCTGGTGCGGGACGGGCAGATGCCCGGCCGGAACATCCACATCCTGGAGAAGGAGCCCATCGCCGGCGGCGCCTGCGACGGCTGGCACTACGAGGGACTGGGCTACGTCATGCGGGGCGGCCGGGAGATGGACAACCACTTCGAGGTCATGTGGGATCTGTTCCGCTCCATCCCGTCCATCGAGACCGAGGGCGTGTCCGTTCTGGACGAGTACTACTGGCTCAACAAGCGGGATCCCAACTACTCCCTCATGCGGGCCACGGTCAACCGGGGGGAGGACGCCCACACCGACGGCAAGTTCGGCCTGAGCGACCAGGGCGCCATGGAGATCATGAAGCTGTTCTTCACCCCCGACGAGGCCCTGTACGACAGGCCCATCACGGACGTGTTCAGCAGTGCGGTGCTGGAGTCCAACTTCTGGCTCTACTGGCGCACCATGTTCGCCTTTGAGAACTGGCACTCCGCCCTAGAGATGAAGCTCTACCTCAAGCGCTTCATCCACCACGTGGGGGGCCTGCCCGACTTCACCGCCCTGCGCTTCACCCGCTACAACCAGTATGAGTCCATGATCCTGCCCATGCTCAAGTACCTGGAGGCGCACGGCGTCCAGTTCCACTTCAACACCAGGGTGGTGGACGTGGAGTTCGACCTCCGGCCCGGCCGCAAGCAGGCCAGCCGCCTGGTGCTGCTGCGGGACGGGGCGGAGGAGCACATTGATCTGACGGAAAACGACCTGGTGTTCCTCACCCCCGGCGGCTGCGTGGAGAATTCCGCCCTGGGTTCCCAGGATTCCCCCGCCCCCTTCCGGCCGGAGCTGAAGCCCGGCGGCGGCTGGGACATGTGGCGGCGCATCGCCGCGCGGGACCCCGCCTTCGGCCGGCCGGACAAGTTCTGCTCCCAGCCGGAGTTGAGCAACTGGATGAGCGCCACCGTCACCACCCTGGACGACAAAATTCCCCCCTATGTCCAGCGCATCTGCCAGCGGGACCCCTTCTCCGGGAAGGTGGTCACCGGCGGCATCGTCACCGCCAGGGACTCCAACTGGCTGCTGAGCTGGACCTTCAACCGCCAGCCCCAGTTCCGCGACCAGCCCAGGGGGCAGCTCGTTGGGTGGATCTACGGCCTGTTCAGCGACAAGCCGGGCAACTTTGTGAAAAAGCCCATGCGGGAGTGCACCGGGCGGGAGATCTGCATGGAGTGGCTCTACCACATGGGGGTGCCCGAGGGGGAGATTGCGGAGCTGGCCGCCCACAGCGCCAACACCGTCCCCTGCATGATGCCCTACATCACCGCCTTCTTCCTGCCCCGGGCCGCCGGGGACCGGCCCCGCGTCGTCCCCGACGGGGCGGTGAACTTCGCCTTCCTGGGGCAGTTTGCCGAGACGGAGCGGGACACCATCTTTACCACCGAGTACTCCATGCGCACCGGTATGGAGGCGGTCTACACCCTGCTGGACATCGACCGGGGCGTGCCCGAGGTGTGGGGCTCCACCTACGACGTGCGGGATCTGATCAACGCCTCTGTCCAGCTTCGGGACGGCCGCAAGCTCACCGAGCTGGAGCTGAACCCGGCCGAGCGCCTTGCCCTCAAGGCGGTACTCAAAAAGCTCCATGGCACCGACCTGGAGAAGCTGCTCCAGGACTACCACGCCATCTGACCAGACCGGCCCCGGCGCTTTCGAAAAGCGCCGGGGCCGGTGCCCGTCAAAAAGGTCTGTTGAACGCTTCCGGCCGGCCCAAATGGCTCTTTATCTGCGAAACAGCCAGTAGAGCGGTTCCCGGGCGACCGTCATGCCCACCTTTTTCTGGAGGGCCAGGGAGGGGGCGTTGTCGATAAGCACCTGGCCAAAGGCATACTGCCCCCGCTCCAGCGCCAGCCGCACCGCCCCCCGGAGCAGCGCTTCCCCCAGGCCCCGGCGGCGGTAGGCGGGCAGCACCTCCAGAAGGCCGATGGAGCCCTCGCTGTGGAAGCCCGCGAAGCCCGCCAGCGTCCCGTCCACGAAGGCCCCCAGCATACCGGCGCCGATGGCCTGCCGGATGTGCTCCAGGCCGCCGATATCGCTCTTGCTGTAGTGCTCACAGACGTAGGGGGCCCACTCCTCCCCCAAAAGGTGCAGCTCCCCGCCGAAGGCCGGCGCCTCCGGCGGCTCCGGAGCTGTCCAGGCGGCCTGGACGCACAGCTCCTCTTTCCACAGGCCGAAGCGGCCGGCCAGCTCGTCCCGGTACCAGAGGTCGTGGCCCACCAGCAGGTCACAGTCCGCAGGCAGCAGGGGGAGCATCCCATCCAGGGCGGCCCGGTCCCGGGCGGTAAGCATGTAGGCCCCCGACCCCCGGTCATAGAGCAGCACCCCGCCCTCCCCGGCGTAGAGCAGCTCCGCCGAGCCCCGTCGCAGCACCTCCAGCATGTTTAAGTAGAGCAGCCTATTTCGGTTCAGACAGGCCAGCGCGGTTTCGTTTAAAGACATGGCGCACCTCCTTATAAAGTGGCAGAGAGATGACGAAGCTGGTAAGCCGTCCGTTGCTCTCGCAGCGGATGTTCCCTCCGTGGCTCTCCACGATCTCCTTGGCGATGGCCAGCCCCAGCCCGGCCCCGCCGGTGCGGGAGGAGCGGGCGGCGTCCAGCCGGTAGAACTTCTGGAAGATGTTGGCCAGCTCCCCCTCGGGGATCTCCAGCCCCTCGTTTCGGATGGTGATCTCCGCCTGACGCCCTACGGTTTTGGCCTGAATGTCCACCCGGCCGCCGGGGGTGGAGTAGCTGACGGCGTTGCGCAGCACGTTATCGAAGACCCGGGCAAGTTTGTCCGGGTCTCCCAGCACCACTAGGTGGTGCTGAATTTCCACCGTGCACTGGAGCTGCTTCTCCGCAAAGAGGGGGTAGAACTCGTCGGCGAGCTGCTCCAGCAGCATGGACAGCTGGATGGGCTGGCGCTCCCCCGGCCCGCTGTCCAGATCCATCCGGGTGATGTCGAAAAACTCCCCCAGCAGTTCCTCCAGCCTCCGGGCCTTGTCCAGGGCGATGCCGGTGAACTTGGCCCGCTGGGCGGCGTCCAGGCCGGGATCGTCCCGCAGCAGAGTGAGGTAGCCCACCACCGAGGTCAGCGGGGTCTTGAGATCGTGGGCCAGGAAGGCCACCAGATCCCCCTTGCGCTGCTCGCTCTCCCTGGCCGCCGCCTCCCGCGCCCGGAGCTGCCGCTGGATGGCATTCAGATCCTCCTGGATGGGGGCCAGCTCCCGGGGCAGCTCCACCGGCTCCGCCTGGGCCTCCACCAGCCGGCGGGTGGCCGAGCGGATGTCGTCCAGCCAGCGGGTAAACCGGCCCATGGCCAGGTAGAAGGCGATGAGCATCAGCAGCATGGTACCCAGGGTGAGGATCTCCTGCTTGTTGTTGCGGATATAGCGCTGGTAGAGCTCCGCCGCCCCCTCCGGGCTCTGGCCGAACAGGGTGGTGGCCGCCCAGAGGAAAAAGCGGGCGAAGGGGTCCTGGAGCACCCCATCCACCACCACCTCCAGCAGAAAGATGCCCACGCCCCCCGCGATCAGGGTGCCCAGCACCACAAGCAGCAGCATTTTCAGCTTGAGGCGGGTATATTTTCCATCCAAGACGTTCTCCTCCTATGTCCCGTGTCCGGCCGCCGAGCGCTGCGCAAAGCGGAGCACCGACCAGGCCCCGCCCAGCAGCAGAACCTCCAGAAAGGCGGCAAAGCGCCACAGCACCAGCCCCACCGCCAGATGCCGGCCGAACAGGGGGCCCATGAACAGGTAGAAGCTCCCCTCCGCGCCGCCGGCGTTGCCTGGGAGCATGATGATGCGGGAGAGCACCAGCACCAGGCACTGGACCAGCACCAGCTCCCAGAAGGAGCCCCCTGTCAGCCCCAGCCCCCGGTAGAGGAAGAAGGGAATGGCAAACAGGGCCGTCAGCTCCACAAACATGCCCGCGAACAGGCCCGCCAGCATCCGGCGGTTGCCCTTGAGGGCGCGGAGCTGTGCGCAGAACTCGTCCACCTTTTCCATGCCCTTGTCCACCATGCCCTCCCTGGCCATCACCTTCCAGTGGCGGGCGAGGAAGGTGAGGATGCGGCGGATCAGACGCTGAATAGGCTCCGGCCGCACGGCGGTAAAGAGGGCCAGCCCGCATAGAAACACGTAGAGGGCGATCAGCGCCCCCGCCCCCGCCACGGCGGGGCCCAGCCCCTCCCGCCGCCAGAACAGCTCATAGGCCAGGGCGGCCACTGCATAGCCGGTGTAAACCATGGTGTTGGCCACTGCCTTCCAGGTGTAGATGGAGGCGGTGTAGGTGGCGCTCATGCCCGCATCGTACATCAGCTTGAGCTGCACCGGCGCGCCGGCGGGGCCCAGCTTGTAGTAAAACTCCCCAATATAGGCCGCATCAAAGCAGCCCGCCAACTTGACGGGACAGCCCGCCGAGCGGCCCATACCGTAAAAGATCAGCGCGTCCACGCTTTCGCTGAGGGGGACGCACAGGGCTGCCCCCAGCAGCCACAGGGGCTGGATGGAGGCCAGCAGGGCCCGCACATCCATAGTACGGGCCACATACACGATGAGCCCCGCCAGAATCGCGCCGCCGATGGACAGGCCGGCGATGGAGAAAATACGATTGAACAGGGCCTTCTTATTTTTCTTTTCCGTTGGGAACACCTTCTCCAGACAGGTTCAGTTGCTGCGGCGCAGCACGCCACCGCACCGGCAGCGGTACCGCTCCGGGTGATCCACCAGCGGGGAGCGGCGGCTCCGGCAAAACTCCTGCCCGCAGCGTTCGCACACCAGCCGGTAGCGCACCGGCCGCACATCCGCCACCCCCAGCGCCTCACAGGTGCCGGTACGGGAGATGGCATAGCCGTAGGCCCCATTCATCCGCGCGGCGTACTCCTTCCAGAGGGCCCCATGGTTGCGGCAGCCGGGGCAGGTGTGGAGCACTTCGTGGGCCAGGGTCTGCATACACGCCCGCTCCTCCGCCTCCAGCAGCCGCTCGGACAGCTCAATCACATACTCCCCGCCCCGCCGGATACAGCAGCCGAACCGGGTCACTGCCCGGCGGTTGACCGCCACGCGGGGGGAGATGCGGGCCGACACCGGGATACCGAGGGCTCTGGCCTGCTCCACCGCCCGGGCCAGCAGGGCGTCAAACTCATTCATAGGATGCCTCCATTTATACTAAAAATGATTGTACCACCCTTTTTCAGAAAAGTCACTAGCCGCCTTTGGCGGCGGGGTGGGTCACAGCATAGAATGGCCCGGGAGGTAATTGTCATGAAATACTGTTTTGACCCCTGCGGCTGTCCGCCGCCCTGCCCCCCATATCCGCCCTGTCCGCCCTCCCCGTCCGGGCCCACAGGCCCCACCGGGCCAACCGGGCCGCAGGGGGAGCGGGGACCGACGGGCCCCCAGGGCGCCGCCGGAGCGCAGGGCCCCACCGGGCCCTCTGGAACCACGGGGCCGCAGGGCCCTGCCGGAGGCCAAGGTCTCCAGGGTGTGCCTGGGCCTACCGGCCCTCAGGGTATCCGGGGCATGGACGGCCCCACTGGGCCGCAGGGACTTCCCGGCCCAGCCGGAGCCACCGGGCCCCAGGGTCCCCAGGGCGCCGCCGGACCAACAGGCCCGCGGGGGGCGGCAGGGGCCACCGGGCCCACCGGCCCTCAGGGTATCCGGGGCATGGACGGCCCCACCGGGCCGCAGGGACTTCCCGGCCCAGCCGGAGCCACCGGGCCACAGGGGCCCCAGGGCGCGACCGGACCGACAGGCCCGCAGGGGGCGGCAGGTGCCACCGGGCCCACCGGCCCTCAGGGCATCCGGGGCATGGACGGCCCCACCGGGCCGCAGGGACTTCCCGGCCCAGCCGGAGCCACCGGGCCACAGGGGCCCCAGGGCGCCGCCGGACCGACAGGCCCGCAAGGGACGCCCGGCGCCACTGGCCCCACTGGTCCTGCGGGTGGACCGGGTGAGGATGTCTTTGCTTCCTACTACTCCGATGTACGATCCGTCCCCAACAACGGACAGATTCCGCTCTATGAGCTGCTGAATGACCCCACAGGCAATATCACACTGAGCGGCACCCAGCAGCTTCGGCTCCAGCCGGGCTACTACCGGGTCTCCTACTCCGTGTCAGCCATACTGGAGGCCCCGGGCTATCTTCAGATCACGCCCGCCTTCGGCGGCCTGGCGCGCATTGACCTCGGCATCTATTTCCGCACCTCCGGAAACAGCTCCACCGCCAACGGCGCCCGCACCTTCACGTTTTACACCTCCGAGGCCACCAACTTTTCCCTCACCTACAGCAGCGATGTGTCCGGCCGGAGCGTACAGACTACGCTGGACATAGAGAAACTCAACCGCGTCTCTGGCTGAACCAGCCCCGGCCGGGGGCACGTCTCCTGGCCGGGCCAGTTCTGATGTTTTTCTTACAATTACGCCCCACCCTTGACTTGCCGCCGCCGCTTTGGCTATAATGTCCTGGAAAAGGGGGCGGATGCCATGGACGCGCGGATTCTGGTTGTGGACGACGAGCCGGAGATTGCCGATCTGGTAGAGGTCTATTTGAAGAGCGAGGGGTGCACCGTGTTCAAGTGCGGTACCGGCACCGAGGCGCTGGCCGTGGTGCGGACCCAGGCTCTGGACCTGGCCATCCTGGACGTGATGCTCCCCGACATCAGCGGCTTTACCCTCTGCGGGGAAATCCGCAAGGAGCACCACTTCCCTGTACTCATGCTCACCGCCAAGGCGGAGGACATGGACAAGATCACCGGCCTCACCATCGGCGCGGACGACTACATTACCAAGCCCTTCAACCCGCTGGAGCTGATGGCCCGGGTCAAAGCCCAACTGCGCCGCTACACCCGCTACAACGAGGCCGACAAGGCCGGCGACTGCCGGGACATCATTGACTTCAACGGCCTGGTCATCAACCGGGCCACCCACGAGTGTACCCTCTACGACCGGGAGCTGGGCCTCACCCCCATTGAGTTTGACATTCTCTGGATGCTCTGTGAGAACCGGGGCCAGGTCATCTCCGCCGAGCGGCTCTTTGAGAGCGTGTGGGGGGAGAAATACCTGGACCGCAATAATACGGTTATGGTTCATATCCGCCGATTGCGGGAAAAAATGGGCGAGCCCTCCCGCAATCCCCGGTTCATTAAGACCGTCTGGGGCGTCGGCTACAAAATTGACTAATTTTTTTCAAAAAAACAATTGACAAAACGGGAATGATCGCGTATACTGAATCCTGCCCTGTCCGACAGGGGGTTTTCAATGGCGGCATAGCTCAGTTGGCTAGAGCATGCGGTTCATACCCGCAGTGTCCCCGGTTCAAATCCAGGTGCCGCTACCAGACCCCAAAAGACGGCACCGCGCCGTCTTTTGGGACTTCCCTTCAGGAGTATTCCGCCCCGCTTGGGCAACCTGGCCCGTTGGTCAAGTGGTTAAGACACCGCCCTTTCACGGCGGTAACACGGGTTCGAGTCCCGTACGGGTCACCAATATATGGAGGCGTAGCTCAGCCGGTAGAGCACTTGCTTCACACGCAAGGGGTCACAGATTCGAGTTCTGTCGTCTCCACCAGAAAAGGACATCCGTAAGGATGTCCTTTTTGCTTTGATCTTTACCGCCCGGAGGGCGGCTCCCCTTTCCGCATTTTCATGCTGGGGACGGCGCGGCCCGCAAAGGCCCGGACATGCTTCAAGTTGGTTCATCGAGACTTTGCAATATCTGAATTGCATTGAATTTTCAGAACGCTGGCATCCAGATGAATGCCCGTTTCTGCTGCCCAAGGCGGAGAACCACAACACGCGGGGCGGGCCGAAAAGGCCCGCCCCGCGTGTCTCACACTGCCGTCTCCCGCTCCAGCGCCCGCACCTGCGGAACCGCCAGGAGCTTTGCAAACAGGATGCCGATGATGCCGCCGCAGATCTGCCCCACAAACACGGGAACCAGCAGATTGGGCTGGAAATTGACGTTGAAGGCCAGGAAGTCCCCCAGGCTGTATCCGCCGCAGGCCAGGAAGGCCATACACACCACCTTGTCCCGGGGGCGCATCTCCTTTACAAAGGGGAACATCGCCAGGCCGTTGGGCAGGCAGGCCACCAGGCCCACGCTCCCGCTGGCCTCCAGCCCGGCCAGACGGCCCAGCTTTTCCAGGGGCTTGCCCAAATACCGGCGGATCAGCGTCACCATGGGGAAGGCGCCGGTGAGCATCATGGCGATGGTGCCCAGCAGCTCCACGGCCCGGAAGGTGTTCTCCTCGTCGGCCAGTATGGGATCAAAGCCCCAGCCGATGCCCAGAATGTCGGTGAACAGGCCGGTGTAGTGCTGGAGGATGCAGGCCACCACCACCAGGGTGAGGGCGCCGGTCATCAGCTTTCCAAACACCATGAAGCCCTTGACCATCCCGTTGGGGAAGAACTTCAGCCCCAGGGCCAGCAGCACGCAGATGACCACCAGGGGGATCATGTTGCGCAGGAGCATCCCCAGGGTCAGCATCACCACATGATCCGGCTCGCCCACACTGGAGAAGGTGGAGCGGATGGCCGGGTGGGTAAACATCACGATGACGCTGGTGATGAACACGCCGAAGGGCACGGAGAGAAAGCCGCTCATGGTGCCCAGGGCCAGGTATTTGTGATCCCCCTTGTCCAGCATGGACAGGCCGATGGGTACGTTGAAGGCGATGGTGGAGGCGCACATGAAGCCGATGGCGATGATCACCGGGAACAGATCCGCGCTCTGGCCGATCTCGGTGGCCAGGGCGAAGGAACCGCAGTCCGGCGGCATGATGATCGCGGCGGCTACCACCGGATCTCCGCCAAAGAGGGCGAATACCGGCCCGAACACCTTGGAGATGAAGACTTTCAGGAAGGGAACCGAGGCCATCAGCCCGCAAATGGGGATGAACATGTTCGCCATGGCGTGCAGGCCGTCCTGAAAGGCCCGGCCCAGCTCCGACTGGTCATTGACAATGTAGGAGATTCCGCCGGCGACACAGCAGGCCATCATGAGATAGGTAATAAGCGTTCCGATGAATTCCATGGGCTGCCCCTCCTGCCCGTCAGCCGCCCAGCAGGGTCAGGCTGCGGGAAAAGCTGGGGTCGTCCAGGAAGGAGCAGGCCTGGACTGCACGGGTACGGCCGTACTCCCAGTAGAAGTCCGCGTCCTTGCCGTAGCAGATCTGAACCAGCGACCAGGTAGACCAGTGGGAGGTCACCAGGAACTTGTTGATCAGCAGGCGGGCCTTGGCCTCCTCGCTGGGTTCGCCGCCGCAGTAGGCGCGGAAGAACACATCCTCGCAGCGGGCGTCCAGGGGGTTCTCCACACAGACGCAGGCGATGTCGTAGTAGCCGTCGTTCATGCCGCCGTACTCCCAGTCGATGACCCGCATCTGCTCGCCCTGGAGCATGAAGTTCTCCGCCAGCGCGTCGTTGTGGCAGGGCACCCGGCGGGGCGGCTGCTTGGCGTAGGCGGCGCGGATGCGCTCCAGCGCCTCCACCATGCGCTCCCAGCCCTCGTAGCGCTTCCCGTAGCTGTGCTCGTCCAGGATGGCCTTGTACTCGTCAATCTTGGCGACGGGATCGAAGGAGGTCTTGAACTCCAGGCCGCTGTCGTGATAGCGGCGCATGACCGCTCCCGCCTTGACCAGTACCTCGTCCCGGGTCTGAAAGTCCACGGGGTGCATGGTGGGCGCATCAATGTACTCAACAATTTGTGAACCCGTCTTGGGATCGTAGTAATAGATCTCCGGCGCAATGCCCAGGCCGGCAATCTCGCTGGCGTTGTGCTTCTCGCCGGGGCGGTTGATGTAATTGGCGGTGCCCTGTCCGGCCAGGCGGATGGCAATCTGGGTGCCGTCCTCGGTCACCGCCCGGAAATTCTTGTTGGTCAGGCCGCCCGGCATGATCTCCACCACCGTCAGCTCCTGCTTGAAGATTTCGCGCGCCAGATTCAGAAGGCGCATGAAATCGGCAATCTCTTCGTTGCGGATCACGGTGCCAAAAACGGACATATTATTTTCCTGCATAATAAAGCCCTCCGTTTGTTCTCTGTTTTAAGAAAGTGGAATTGGGGAATTGCCGCAGTGAGGCGCTGAGTCTGAGGAAAAAGTGCGGCCAGGGGGGGGCCGCTCTTTCCGTCTGTAACGAGCATATACCTTTGTATTACACAAAAGTCAATGCATCTTTCTCTCTCGTACAGCATTTTGTTTTATTCTCACAGTAATTATTTGCTATTTTTATTTAATTTCACTAATATAAGAGCCTTTTGACAGGTCCGGCCGCCTGTGATAGAATGTCTTATCCGCGCAGGAGGTGAGTCCCATCAAGGAAAATCTGTTGTCCATCACCGAACTGGCCAAGCTGCGGCAAGTGACCAGCGAAACGCTTCGGTACTATGACCGTATTGGACTGATCACACCGGACTATGTAGATCCCCAAACCCGCTACCGCTACTATTCCATCCGCCAATACGAAAAACTTGGCACCATCAAGGAGCTGCGGCAGCTTGGCATGTCCATCCACGACATCACCGACTATTTTTCGGGCCGCAATTTGAGGAAATCCCACCAGCTTCTCCTCCATCAGCTGGAGCTGCTGGAGGAGGAGATCCGCAAACAGCAGCTTCTCAGCGAAATTCTGCGCCGCAAGCTCCACTTTCTGAGTGAGATCACCCCGCCCCCGCCGGTGGACAAGGTCTTCTGCCGCGCCTTTCCCCAGCGGTATATGATTACCTTCGGAGAGCCTGCCGGCGGCTCCCGGGAGCACGCCTTTGCCTTCACCCGGCTGGAGCGCTACCTGGACGAGGTGGCCCCCATCCTGGCCAGCGACCGTATCGGCGTCTATGCAGACTGGCACCTGCTGGAGCCCAGCGACGATTATATTCCCGCCGTCCCCATGATCTTTGTGGAGCGGGACGCCATTGAGTCCGAGCATAAGCGCACGATACCCCCGGGGGATTACCTGTGTATGAATTACCGCAGAGGCGAGCTGGAGCGGTACCACCCCTCCTTTGCCCGCCTGCATACATATATGGCGGAGCATGGCTGGGTCCTGAATGGAATGATTTTTCAGTTCTACAAAATTGATGTCACCCTCACCAGCGATCCCGACGAGACGCTGATGGAGATCCAGGTACCGGTGCGGCCGGCGGAGTCTTAGCGGCTCCGCCGTCGTCTTTCTGCTCTGCGCAAAATCCATCCGGGCCCGGCCGAAAAATCGGCCGGGCCCGGATGGATTTTGCGCGAAAAGAGAATATAGAGAGTTGAGGTGGAGTGCAAAAAATTAGAAGACAATGCCGTTTTTCTTTTTATAGGCCACGTGGGAGATGAACTCCTGCATGAGGCCCGCCGCGGCAATGGAGGTAATGCCGGTGGGATCATACGGAGGAGAGACCTCCACCACGTCATAGCCCACGATATTCAGATCTGCCAGACCGCGCACCAGCTCCAGGGCCTGGGCGGTGGTGAAGCCGCCGGGTACGGGCGTACCGGTTCCCGGCGCATAGGCGGGATCCAGGAAGTCAATGTCGAAGGTCAGGAAGGCCTTGGCGCTGCCCACCCGCGCGCGGATGGCCTTCAGAACGGCCTCCATGCCCATCTTGTGGCACTCGTCGGCGCGCAGCACCTGGTAGCCCAGATCGGTGGAGTTGGTCAGATCCTCCGGGCCGTACAGCCCCTCGCGGATGCCCACCTGGATGGATTTGGAGGTGTCCACCAGCCCCTCCTTCGCCGCGTGATAGAAGGGGGTGCCGTGGTTGTACGGCTTGCCGAAGTACTCGTGAATGGTGTCGTAGTGGGCGTCAAAGTGGATCAGCGCCACAGGGCCGTTTACCTTGGCGCAGGCCCGCAGCTCGGGCAGGGTGACGCTGTGGTCGCCGCCCATGGCCACTGGCACAATCCCCTTCTCAAAGAAGGGCAGCATTCCCTCTGTGATGAGCTCAAAGGACTCCTCGATATAGCCGGGCACAGACCCCAGATCGCCGTAATCCACACCGGAGCACCAGTCAAAAATACCCACATTCAGCGGGCCGTTAAAGGGCTTGGCCGCCAGGGCGGAGGCGTCGCGGATCGCGGCAGGCCCCAGGCGCGTGCCCACCCGGAAGGAGGCGCAGGTGTCGTAGGGGATGCCGACCACGGCAAAGTCGATGTCGTCGGTGGTGACCACGTGCTCCATGCGCATGAAGGTCTTTACACCGGCAAACCGGGGAGACTTCAAGGAATTCTTTGCTTTGTACTTAATCATAGCCCTTTGCTCCTTCTTCAATTAAGATCGTGCGAGGCCCGCCGGGAGCGCCCTCCGCGCGGAAACTGGACTGCGGCACCCGTTCCGCTCCGTGGGGCGCTCCTGCGGCCCTCTTCCCCCTGTATGCCCCATTCTATACCCTTGTGTTACGCAAAAGTCAACCCCTGTTTTTCTTTCTTATAAAAAAGCGTCTGAGACGGCAGTAGGGCGGCGGAAGTTCCGCCGCCCTACTGCCGTTTAATAGAGCTCAGTATAGATTTTCAGCACCCGCGCCGCATCCAGAGGGACGAAGTTGTTGCCCATCAGCCGGCCCTGGGTCTCCATCACGCTCCTGGTGAACTCCTCCAGATCCGCCTCCGTCACCCCGTAGGCGTGCAGCGGCTTCTTGGGCAGAATCTGGTTCAGGAGATCCTCCAGCCGGTCATATACCTCCAGAACACCGCAGCCCAGCAGCTCCGCCAGATAGCGGTTCATCACCGCAAGCTCGCCGTCCTGCTTGATCTCCATGTAGTTCTTCAACACACCGGTAAACATTGCGTAGTTGCTCTCCCCGTGGGGCACGTGGTATTTTCCCCCCAGCGGGTAGCTCATGGCGTGCACCGCCGCGCACCCAGCCGTACCGAATGCAAAGCCCGCATAGTTCGACGCAATCAGGAAGTCCTCCAGCAGGGGCAGGCGGGCCTCCCGCCCCTCCCGGGCGATCGTCTGATATCCCCGGATGAGCATCTCAACGGCCTTATACCCGAACAGCTTGGTATACGGCGTCGCCTTCGGCGACAGGCTGGACTCCACCGCGTGCACCAGCGCGTCGATCGAGCTCGTCGCAAATACCCCGAAGGGCAGCCCCTCCAGGAGCTGCGGGATGAGCACCGCCGCGTCCGCGTACATGGCCGGCCCCACCAGCCCCATCTTCGTCCCCAGGCGGGTCCGGTTCAGAATTGAGATGTTGGTCACCTCGCTGCCCGTGCCGCAGGTGGTGGGGATGAGGACCAGCTCCCGCCGCTTGGGCAGCTCCGGCGCCATGCCGTACAGCTCGTCAATGCTCTCCCCGCCGCCCACCGCCAGCACCTTGGCGATGTCGATGACCGTGCCGCCGCCGATGGCCACAACCCGGTTGCAGCCCGTGGCGGCCGCATCCCGCAGGATGGCCTCCGCCATCACGTCGGTGGGCTCACCCATGCCGTACCGCTCCTGGTACAGCACGGTACACTCCAGGTTCATCGCCCCGAAGTAGGGCTGGTAGATGTACTCGTTGGTCAGGATCAGGTCGGACGCACCCAGCCGGAATTCCTCCACGAACTCCTTGCAGCTCCCAAAGCGGTGCAGCTCCGGTTTCCATATGATTTCTTTCATGCTCTGCCGTCCTTTCTGCTTAGCCCTGGGAACTCTTGCTCTTCTCCTCCCGATCCTTCTTGATCACGCGGGGGATGGCGATAAACATAGGGATGATGATGGCAAAAAAGGCGATATTGCCCAGGAAGGTGTAGCCCTTTTTGACAATCGTGAGCAGGCCCACCGAGGAGAGCAGGCCGCATGCCAGCAGGAAAACCAGAGAGATCAGGAAAAATTTGGCTTTATGGGAGAGCTTATTGGTCTTCCACGCATTGGCCCACCGATTGGAGATGTTAAAGGTAAAGCTGGGCGCGGTGGATACAACCGCCAGAATAACCACTACCCAGTATATGGCGGTGAGGGCGGGAGCAAAGTACTCCTGGCAGATCATCAGAATGGGGGTGCTCGTCATTGCCTCCGGCATGAAGGGGAGAATAATCGCTCCGGTGACCGCGAACAGAGAGGTGACCAGCAGGCCGATCATGACGCCGGACCCGATGGCATCCCGCCGGTCGCGGATCTGGTCGGCATAGTTGCTCATGGTGGAGCCCCAGGCAGAGGTGTTGAAGCAGTAGGAGAGGAACATCAGGAAATGGGCCTTTACCGTAGTATTGCCCCAGTCCAGGCCCTCGTTGAAGTTGCCGATCAGGCTGGCCATCTCGGCGCCCCGGATCTTGATCACGGAAAACAGGATCACCGCCAGGCTCACAATCAGCGCAATCGTCATCAGCGTATTGAACTTGCGCAGGAATGCGGCGCCATAGATGGTGAGTACGGCGAACAGCAGGATACCAATGATGCTGGCAATCAGCATGGGCACCCCCAGCAGGGAGTGCATCAGCTCCGCAAAAAGCGCAACCGTGGCCGCCACGTTGACCAGGCCCTTCATCACGGTGAAAATATCAAAGAAGATGGTCACGCCGCCTTTGATCCACCGGTTTGCGCCGGGCTTGTGCACGCCGTAAAGCGCCAAATAATACTCGTTGTAGTTTCTTACCTTGTACGCCCGGACAAAGTCCAGTCCGATGGCGCAGAAGAAGGTCATAAATACGAAGAACATCAGAAGCCAGGCCAGCGCCCAGCCTCCGCCCAGCGGGACGATATACGTGGTAGCGTAGACTCCGGATGCCATGCTGGCCCCGCAGTAGGTACCAAACATCAGGGCGCCCATACCAAACCAGATGGAAAAAGTCTTTGCAAACCCGGATTTCTCTTTTGGTTTCATACGTTTCTCCCTTCTCTGTCTCCTTATCTCACGGTGCGTTGCCTTTTAAGACGTTTCTATTGGGTCATGATCTGAAGAATCGTGCGGTCTGTGGAGCGCATCCCCTCTTTGGCCAGGACGCCCACATTGGCGACCGTTTCGCCCACATCCTGCCCCACGATGCCGTCTCCCCCCTGAAAATTCCGGCCGCTGAGATACATCTGATAGCCCAGGAGTCCGGCGTCTACGCTGGCCGCAATTTTGGCCGCGCAGGAGGGCTTGGCGCCGTCACAGATGGTACCGGACAGGATGGCCACGGCGTTGATGATGGTGTGGGCGATGGCATCATAGTCCGCCCCCTGGAGGTAGGCGATCCCCGCCCCGGCCCCCACACCGGCGCTGACGGCGCCGCAGTAGGCGGACAGGCGGCCGATCCCGGCCTTTTGGTAGATGGTCACCAGGTCACTGACCAGAAGCGCCCGGTAGAGCTGCTCCTGGGTGGCCCCCAGATGCTTGGCGTAGCGGACCACCGGCAGAGAGGATGTAATCCCCTGGTTGCCCGAACCGGAATTGATGACCACCGGCATCTCACAGCCGCTCATGCGGGCGTCGCTGCCCGCGGCGGCCCAGGCCTTGGCCTCCACCCGCACATCGTCGCCGTAGGTCTTCAGCAGAGTGGAGCCGATGTTGGCGCCCCAGTCGTGCCTGAGCCCCTCCTCTGCAATGGCGCTGTTATACTGGATCTGCCGCTCCAGCAGCCCAGAGACCCGGGACAGCTCCACGGTACCGGCGAAGTCCAGGATGTCCCTCAAATTGAGGATGCTCTTGTCGGTCAGGCCGGACTCGGAGGAGTTTTCCAGGGGCTTCTCCAGCAGCCGCTCCCCGTCCTTCTCAATGCACACAATGTTGCTGTGGTTGTTGGCAATATGGACCACGGCGCTGTGTCCTCCGGCCCAGCCGGTGAGACGGATGTCCAGCATCCGCGGTGTATCCGGGCAGACCAGTTCCATCGGAGTGCGCTCCATATAGGCGGCGATCTCCTCGTGGCGCCCGGCCGGGACGGAGGAGATGACCTCCAGCTCCCGGTCGGCCTCGCCGGTCACAATGCCCACCGCGATGGCAGCTTTGATCCCCTTCAGGCCGCCGGTATTGGGCACCACCACGCTCTTGACGTTCTTGATGATGTTGCCGGAGATCTCCGCCCGCACCCGTTCCGGCTGGGCGCCCAACACCTGGCGCAGCTTGGCCGCAGCATAGGCCACGGCGATGGGCTCGGTACAGCCGGTGGCCGGTACCAGCTCCTCGTTTAAAATCGCAATGTACGCCGCTTGTATCTCGGGTTTCAGCATGGTATTGCGCTCCCTTTACCGCCCGGCATACCGAATGGCGGCCTGACGGACCCACTCCAGCCGGTTATCGTCGATATCCGCGGGGACAGTGCAGTCAGCGCCCAGCATGATGCCTACCTGGCCGGCCTCGTCAAGAATCTTCCAGGCGCAGGCCTCCACCTCTTCCCGGGTTCCCTTGTAGAGCACGCCGGACTGCTCGAAGCCGCCAAAGACCGCCTTCCCGCCGAAGAGCTTCTTACCCTCGCTGAGAGAGACCTTCTCAGTGTGAACAGCCCAGTTATAGGCGGCGGCGTCAAAGCCGGTGAACAGGTTCAGATCATTGCCCTTCCCGATAAACCCGCAGATGTGAAGGATATTCACATCGCTGAGGGTGTTGGCGTCGTCCAGAACGGCCTTCTCGTGGGGAGAGATGAAGGTGCGGTAGACCTCCTCGGGGAAAAATCCCGACTGGTTGTTGACGCTCAGGTAGATGCCGTCCACACCGCACTCCTTGAGCAGCAGGCGGTTGAGCTCAATAATGCCCTCGCTCACCGCCTTGCAGGCCACGCCCAGCGCCTCCGGGTCCTCCTGAATGAACCGCTTGATCACGGTCTCGGGGCCGCCCAGGCCGGGCCTGCGGCCTTCCGGCAGGGCGCTGCGGAGCACCAGGGTGGGCGAAAAGCTGGTGGCGTACACCGGAGCTCCGGTTTCCGCATAGATCTCGCAGACCCGCTTGGTCAGCTCCAGAGTGCGCTGGACAAACTTGGAGTTCATGGACAGGGGCTCGATCTTCCGAAGATCGGAGGCCGTCTTTACAAAAGACGCTTCCACCGGCATAAGCATCAGGGAGTCGTTCATGATCTTCGCCACATCGGGGTTAAAGATCTTACAGGCGGTGCGGTGGCCCTCAATGTTCTTCTCAAACACCGCGTCGTTCTCCACACCCAGGCCGAAGTCGTGCCAATCCTCCAGGAAGTGGTGGAAGAATGCGACAGGCACGCGGTCCACCGGCTTGTTCGCCAGGACATTGAGGAATCTCTCACGCTTTGTCATGTTAAAACCTCTTTTCTTTTTTATATTTTTATTGACATTCTTGTCATATTCAAGATATCATAAGATCGGTTTTTTAGATAATATATAAAAAGTTAGGGATCTATAAAAAAGAGATATATCCTTTTGAGAGGAGGTTGCCCATTGAAAATACAGACATTGGAGTACCTCATTACGCTGGCGGAATCCCACTCGATCAACGAGGCGGCCCAAAAGCTGTATATCTCCCAGCCCAGCCTCACCAAGGCCCTGCAGCTCTTTGAAAAGGAGATCGGCGTGCAGCTCTTTCTGCGCAATAAAGCAGGAATCCAACTCACTGCGGCAGGAAAGAGCATTCTGCCCGAGGTTAAGCAGGTGGTTTCCTACTACAATCACTGGCTGAGCCTGTCCAACCAGCGCTCCCCGCAGGTGGTTGATGTCTTTATTCAGGCTTCCTTTCCGAACTTTCTTCTTCCCGATGTGATCCTGGACTTTAAAAAGCGGCATCCCGATATACAGGTCAACTGCGAAATTACCGCGACACCGGAGCTGCATATCTCCCAGAATGTCAAGCGGCCCGCACTGGCTCTTTTCGTCTGTACTAAGGGTAACCCCGCTGAAGCCTACAGCAGAGAGCAGGGTAACCCCCCTCTGATTCTGTTCCAGGGGGAATACTGCTGTCTCGTCAACAAGCACAGCCGGCTGGCCGGCAGGACATCCATCACCCCCGCCGATCTGCGGGAATACTATCTGGCCCTGCGTTCCCATCTGGACTCTCCCTCCCTCCCTCTTGCCCCGGCCCTGAATAACATCATTCCTATCGTGTCCCCTGCTCACATCATCCATATGGAGTCCGTGGACAGCATCATCAATCTGGTCCAATCCCACACTGACGTCTACGCCCTCTCTTACTACCCGATTCTAATGCGCTACGAGGGCGTGGCGGCCGGCGAGCTCACCTACATCCCTTTTGAGGCGGACTATACCAAGGGTGATTTCTGCCTGTTTTACTCCGAACAGGCCTGCCGCCAATACCCAGCGCTACAGGAACTGGTACAGGCCATTCAGGATGCCTCAGAACACTTCCTCTCCGAGACGGGGTAAAACAGGTCCCAACCCATTTCTCTATTGCCTAGCACAACAACTGGGCAGCGGATTTTATTTTTCCCCTTTCCTCTGTAGGTGTAAAGGCGCTTTCCTGGCAGATTCCGACGAAGATTCCACCTTACCCCGTCAGGTGCCAACATGCGTTTATCAACCGGAGCGCAACAGATTCCTCCGAACAACCTGGGGAACTCCTTATACCACGGTGACGCAAAAAGCCTGTAGTCGTTTGACTACAGGCTTTTTCCTTTTTATTCTTTCTGTTCCCCTTGGGTCAGTTTATCTCCGGCACTGTCCACGCCGGACTCCAGCGCTGCAATAGCCTTGGACAGCCATGCAGGCAAAGGGGCCCCCAGCCGCCCGGCATTTTCCACGATACTCCCCAGCTCGGTCAGGATATACCAGACCAGCACCAGCACCGTGAGAAATACCGTATAATCGAAGGGCAGGGTCAGGGCGGGGATATGATCCAGGATCAAGCCCAGCACCCCGTCCAGGATGGCGGCCACCAGGACGGCGGCCATGGCTCCCACCTTGTGCCAGAGGCCCTCCCGGGCCGCCTTGCAGGACCACTTCCCCGCCTTGAGGGCGGCGGCGGTGCCGGTGGCGTAGTCCAGCAGCATACAGGCCACCCACGCCACCACCAGCCAGCCGAACCACCCCCACAGGGCGGTCAGGCAGCCCAGCACAGCGGCCACGGCGGCCTTGAAGCCGTTGATGTGGTCCATCAGATCCCGCCCCCGTCCAGCAGGCCCAGGTTGCGGAGCATCTGGAGGTTGACCAGGTTGTCGTCGGTCAGGCGGAGTCCGCCGCCCTGGTCTCCCCGCAGCACTCCCTCGTCAACGGCCTTCTGCACCGTCTCCCTGGCCCACGCGGGGCAGTTCTCCACACTGGTGTAGACCGGCGGCCGGGCGGCCGTCACGGCCGCGTCGATCATGGCCTGAATTTCCTCTTTCGTCATGTCGGTGTCCTCCTCTCGATATGGGGGCATGGCGGGCGGGTAGTCCCCCGCCCGGATCATACTGCTGGTGTATTTTCCGCCGTCGCTCCACTGGAGATGGGGCCGGTCAGGGAAGCTCTTCCACCGGCCGCCCCACTCAAAGCCCACCTGCTCCCCCAGCTCTCCGGCCCGCTGAAAGAACGCGGAATCCGAATACTCCTGTCCCTTGATGTTCTGGCAGAAGTCGAAGGCCAGCCCCGCCTGCTCCCCGTGAAAGCTGGGTACAGGCGTGGCGGCCGTGCCGTTTTCAAAACAGTATTGCTGGTACTCCTCATCCCGCACAGTTCCGGTGACCAGCACCAGAAGCCCCGCCGCGCGGCACAGCTCCAGCCAGGCGCGGCAGTTGGCCGCCACGTCGGGGCGCAGCCGATCAATATCCCGGCTGTTCAGCATTGCTGTTCCCTCCGTTCGCTCGCTCCATGGCTCTCATCCTTTCTCCTGTGGTTCAAAAGGGGGCGGCAAATCCGCCCCCTTCATCTTATGCCTGCACTTCCTCCCACTGCCACATGCCGGGGGTGTCGGGGGGCCAGGTGCAGGGGATCATATCCCCGCCCTCGGCCACCTGGTAGACCTTGCCGTTGTAGCGGTAGCACTTGCCCGCATGGCAATCCATGCCGTACACCCAGGGGATGGGGTCGTCCGCCGTGCCGGCGTGCTCCCGGTCGATGGGCCGGTAGACGGCCAGCATCCCCTCGTCGTGGGGGGCCTGGTGGGCCTGGGGTGTCACCGCCTGCACCACCCGGTAGAGCTGGCCGCCGTCGTTGAGGACCCGCCCCTCAGGCAGCTCCTCGCCGTCTGCCAGTACCGCCGCCCAGGTGGGAAACAGATCGGACATGTCCAGGGCATAGCTGTCCGGGATGGCTGTGCTGGTGGCCGCATAGGACAGCATGGCTGTGCGGAACTGGGGCGTCAGGTCCGGCTCCGGCTCCGGCTTGGGCGGCTGCTCCCGGGGCGTCAGGCCCACCAGCTTGCCGTCCTGTATGTCCAGGTCGCAGTAGCCCGCACAGTCCCAGGCCGTCTGCTCCAGCTCCGGCGGTACGGCAAGCCACCCCTCCAGCCAGCACTCCGTCCGGTGGCTCTGGCTCTGCAGGCCATGGCCGCCGTCCTCCCTGTCCTTAATTTCGATGATGGTCAGCATACAATTCCCTCCTGATCCATTCAAACAGTTTGAGCAGCAGGCGGCCCAGCTTCTGCCGCCTCCCCTCCTTTTCCCTGCCCCGGCCGGGCAGGCGCTCCACCCACCCCTCCAGGGCGGCCAGCAGCTTCCCGCTCCCCCAGCGGCCGCCCTCCGTCCGGCGCAGGCCCTCCCCCAGCTCGGCCGTGCGGGTCTCCCCGCCCCGCACCAGCCGCAGCACCATGGCCCGCAGGGGCGGCCGCTCCGCCGGAGGCCGCCGGGGATTGGGCGCCCTGGCCGGTGCCTTGGGCCGGGGGCGCAGCGCCTCCTCCGGCGGCTCCAACTGGTTGAAGTGGGCCATCAGCCGCTCCTCCAGCTCCTCCAGCCCACGCACCTCCGCCCTGGTTCCCACCGCCAGCGTTCCCAGCCGCTCCAGCCCGCACCGGATGGAGCGGAGCACCGAGGCGTGGTCTACCCGCAGCAGCCTTCCGATCTCCCGCAGGCTCAGCCACTCCCCATAGTATAGATAGAGATAGAGCTGCTGCCGCGGCGTCAGCAGGGAGAGCACCGCCTCCAGCACCCGGCCGTCCGCCAGATCCACCACCAGCGGCCCCGGCCCCTGCTGGGCCTGGAGTACCTCATACAGCGCCTTTGCCTCCTTGGCAATCTTTGTACGGCCCCGGCCCACGGTGCGGCTCACTGTCCCCCGGTGGCGCCCCGCCTCCCGGGCCACCTGGGCGGCCTTTTTCCCTCCCTCTACCTGGGCCAGATACTCCCCCTGCTTGTCCGTCACCGCCCGCTCCCGGGCCAGCCGGACGGCCAGGCGCATGCGGTCCAGCTCCGTGGGGCCGTCCTGCTCCTCAGAGCTCTCCAGCTCGGCCCAGGTCTGGTACTGAAGGTCGTCCCACCTCCAGCCGTCCACCCCCGCCCAGGTGGTGCGGCAGCGCACCTTGTGGCTGGGCATCAGCTCCTTCAGCCGCCGGGTACAGTCTACCAGCTCCTCCTTCACCCGGGCCAGCTCCAGCCGCAGGGGGCGCGCACCCGGCCCCGCAGCCCCCGCTAGGGCCTTCTCCAGCTCCTCCCGGCGCTCCCGCAGCGCCTTGGCCCGGGCACGCACCTCCTGGGCCTCAGTCATCCTCCACACCCCCTCACTGCTTCGTGCTGTCCACCCGGGGCGCGTAGATCTGGGACATGGTGTAGGTCCCGTCCCGGGGCCTGGTATAATACCCCTCGGCCAGTTGGCGCAAATCCCGCATCTCCTTCAGCATCTGCCGGAGCAGCTTGGCCCTCCCCTCCAGCGCCCGCCGTCGACCGTCCTCGGCGGTCTCCAACTCCGCCCTGACCTCCTCCAACCCCATCCGCAGCCGCACCGCCGCGTCCATGTAGCCGTCTGCCAGCTCTGCCAGTCTGGCCACGCCTGTCCCCCCTCTCTATGCGGCATCCTACATCCGCTTCGCCGGCTCTGCCACCGCCTCCCCGGATCGGACCACCCGTCCCTGGGTGGGATCGGCGGTTTTGAGGGACACTCCCGTACACCGGGACAAAAAAATCAGCCTCCCGGCTGAATAGGAGGCTGATCAAAGCATATTTTACCGGAACAGGGCCGGCCCAATGGGCCGGCCCTGTTCCGGTGTGTGTGTAAACAGAGAGGTAAGAGAGATGAGAGGAGGTTGATGTCACTTCTTCCTGACGCTGTTGATCTTACGCCGATTTTTCCCTGGATTGGTGAACGGACTATGAACGATCCATAAAGGTATCCTTAAGAATATGATCTTCCACAGAAGAAAGCGCCAAAAAGAAGACACATGTCCTTTTTTTAGAGGCAGTGGCTTGTTATAATGGGGGCAGAATTGGAACGGGAGGTGCGGCCCTATGACCATACGGGAGCTGCTTGCGGAGGAGTCTCCCACGCTGCGCCGGCGTCTGGCATCCCTTTTTTCCGGCCTGCCGGATGAAACACCGGCCAGTCCGCTCTCCTGCGCCGCCGGAGAGGTGGTGGTGCGGCAGGACGCCCCCTGCCGCTGCGTCTATGTGCTGGTGGAGGGCCGGGCCGACGCCTCCGGGCTCCAGCCCGGAGGCCCCTCCCACACCTACTCCGAGTTCGGCCCCCTCACCCTCTTCGGGGAGTACGAGGCCCTGTGCGGGGCAAATTGCTTTCTGGCCGAGGTGCGTGCCAGAACCGCCTGCCGGTTTTGGGTGCTCGCCCGGGAGGACTACTTCTCCTGGTTCTTCTCCGGCCGGGACACCACCCTCTCCCGGGTACGGGAGGTGGTGCGCAGCCTGTGGGAGCAGGCCCGGCGGGAGCGGGGTTACCTGTCTCTGGACAGCGACAGCCGCCTTCTCTCCTTCCTGGTCTCCTGGTATGAGGCCAACGCCGGAGGCGGGACGGCCTGCATCCCCATGACTCGCCCGGCCATCGGTGACGAGACCGGGGTGTGCTCCCGCACGGTCAACCGCGGGGTGCGCGCCCTCCGGGAGCGGGGATTCCTCGACATCCAGAGCGGAAAAATTCAGCTCAGCCATCCCCAATACCTCCGGCTCCGCGCGGAGCTGGAGCGGCGCCTGGCCGACGGCCGGGCCATACACTGATGGAGGGATTTTCATGTTTCATTCCGACAGCGCCTTTGCCACCCTGACCTCGCAGACCCTTACCCACGAGCAGAAGCTGATGAACCTGGCCAAGGAGGCGGAAAATGCCTTCGACGTGCTGGACATCCCGCCCCGCACCCGCCATTTCTTTGAGACCGGCGCCATCAACGACCTCTTTGAGGGGCACGCCCCCTACCGCCCCCGGTACATCCTGCCCGACTACGGAGCGTTTGTCCGCCAGGGCAGCGCCTTCCTCCGCCTGCCGCCGCCTCAGGATCTGGACGAGCTGCTCTTTTCCCTGATGACGCTCTACCGCCATGTGCCGTCCATCACCAACTTCCCGGTGTACCTGGGCAATCTGGACACCCTCATCGACCCCTTCCTGGACGGCTGGAGCGACGAGGAGGCGCGCAGGAAGCTGCGCCTCTTCCTCAACTATCTGGACCGCACCATCACCGACTCCTTCTGCCATGCCAACCTGGGCCCGGCGGCCACCCGGGCGGGCCGCCTGCTGCTGGAGGTGCTCTCCGAGGTGCAGAACACCGTCCCCAACTTCACGCTGAAGTACGACCCCGAGGTCACCCCCGACGCCTTTGCAGAGGCGGCCATCCGCTGTTCCCTGGCCTGCTCCAACCCGGCCCTGTGCAGCCATCCCGCCAACCGGGACACCTTTGACGACTACGGCGTGTCGAGCTGTTACAACATCCTGCCCATCCGGGGCGGCGCCTACACCCTCACCCGGGTCACCCTCACCCGCCTGGTGGACGACGCCCGGGGTGTGGAGCACTTTGTGGAGGAGCTGCTCCCGGAGTGCCTGCGCCTGACGACCGACTACATGAACGAGCGCATCCGCTTCCTGGTGGAGCAGTCCGGCTTCTTCCCCTCCAGCTTCCTGGTCCAGGAGGGCCTTATCTCCGCCGACCGCTTTCTGCCCATGTTCGGCGTCACCGGTCTGGCCGAGGCGGTCAACCACCTGCTCCGGGACCGGGGGCTGGTGTATGGCCGTGACGGGGAGGCCGACGCGCTGGGCGTGCGCATCATGGAGAAGATCGACGCCGTGGTGAAAACCCTCCCCGCCGCCCACTCCCCCCTGACCGGGAACCACTTCCTGCTCCACGCCCAGGTGGGCCTGGACTCCGACGTGGGCATCACCTCCGGCGTGCGTATCCCCGTGGGGAGTGAGCCGGAGTCCTTTGCCGACCACCTGCGCCACTGCGCCCGGTTCCACCCCTATTTCCCCGCGGGGGTGGGGGACATCTTCCCCATCGCCTCCAATGTGGAGCAGAACCCCGCCGCCCTGCTGGACGTGGTGAAGGGGGCCTTCGCCCTTGGGGTACACTACATGAGCTTCTATTCCGCGGACACCGACCTGGTGCGCATCACCGGCTATCTGGTCAAGCGCAGCGAGATGGAGAAGTTCCGCGCCCACCAGGTGGTGCTCCAGAACACCACCCACCTGGGCACGGCCAACTACGACGTCAACCGCCTGGCCCAGCGAAAGGTGCGGATGGTATGAGCGCCGCCGCGCCAGTCAACCGGATTCTCCCCCTCTCCACCGTGGACGGCCCCGGCTGCCGCGCGGCCGTCTTTCTCCAGGGCTGCAACCTGGCCTGCGCCTACTGCCACAACCCGGAGACCCAGAACCTGTGCACCGGGTGCGGCGCCTGCGTGCCCGCCTGCCCGGCGGGGGCCCTGTCCCTGGAGAGCGACCGGGTGCGCTGGGCGGCGGAGCGCTGCGCCGGGTGCGATGCCTGCATCCGCCTGTGCCCCCGGTTCGCCTCCCCCAAGGTCACCGTCATGACCGCTTCGGAGGTGCTCTCCGCCCTTGCCCCCAGCCGGCCCTTTATCCGGGGCCTCACCGTCTCCGGCGGGGAGTGTACCCTCTACCCGGACTTTCTCACCGAGCTGTTCACCCTGGCCCGGGCCGGCGGCCTGGGCTGCCTGCTGGACAGCAACGGCATGGTTCCCCTGGCCCCCCTCACCGGGCTGATGGCGGTGTGCGACGGGGTGATGCTGGACGTGAAGGCATGGGAGCCCGCCGTCCACCGGGCCCTGACCGGGGCGGACAACGCCCCGGTGAAGGAGAATCTGGCCTTTCTGTCCGCCTGCGGCAAGCTGGCGGAAGTGCGGGTGGTGTGCGCTCCGGGCGCGGTGAACGTGGAGGCCGTGCTGGACGGAGTGGCCGCCGCGCTGGGCCCCAGGGCCCCCTCCACCCCCGTCAAGCTGATCACCTTCCGCCCTAACGGGGTGCGCGGCGCTCTGGCCGGCCGCCCCTCCCCCACGCCGGAGCAGATGGCTGCCTGGCAGGCGTACGCCCTGAGCGCCGGACTGGGCGCCGTCCTCCTGCGCTGACCGTGCCCCCGCCCTCCCCGGCGGGGGCTTTTCATTCTGCGGCCAACGTTGCGCGTCGGGGGGCAATATGGTAGAATAGATCAGATATATCTCCCTTTTCGGGTGAACTGGATGGGAAATCGGTCTTTAGGGGGGGCGCGGGGATGCACCGACGCAAAAGCTTTCTGTTCCGCCTGTTTGCGCTGCTGTTTGCCCTGCTGCTGCTGATCACCGCCTCCGTGGAGCTGGCTCTTTACCACTACGCCCGCCAGGTGGTGGGGCAGGAGTACATCCGCCTCAACCAGGCGGGCCTGCGGCAGATCAGCTACACCCTTGGCCAGGGCATGACCGATACCCAGACCCTGGCCAAGCGCATCGCTGAGAGCACACAGCTCATTGAACTGCTCTCCGGCCCTGCCGGAGAGCGGGCGGACGAGACCGCCCACGATCTGCTCTACAGCCTGAGCAGCGACTATGTGTGGCAGCGGGGCATCAAAATGCTGATGGACTCCTATCTGGTGGGCTTCAACGGCGTGACCGCCGCCACTTACAGCTCCAGGCAGTTCAACTATGACGCCGTCCTGGCCGACCCCCGGTATGAGCCCCTGTTCAGCGGAACCCAGGACGCCCTGCTGCTGCCCACCACCACCCATCCGGAGGCCACAGGCATCTTTGTCCACTCCTTCCAGTACGCCCAGCTTATCCGGGACCACCTGACTCAGGAGCCGCTTGGGGTGGTCATCCTCAACATCAGCGAGGTCAGCCTGTACTCCCAATATCTGCGGCACCAGAGCGCCGACAACCGATTTTTTCTGACCGACGGGTCGGGCACCATTGTCTCAGCCCGGGACAAGCAGCTCATTGGTTCCATCTACGCCTATACCCCGGAGGAATTGGACGCCCTGGCGGCGGAGACGTCCCTCTCCCGCCGCATTGACGGCGGGCAGATCCGCCTGTATGAACGCATACCGGGGACGGACTGGTATCTGGTGGAGGAGATGGGTGCCTCGGCTGCCTTCGGCACGCTGAATCTGGTACGCAATGGCGCTTTCCTGGCCACCGGCCTGTGCGCCGCCCTGATTCTGGCGGTGCTTCTCTACGCCTACTGGCAGATTCTCCGCCCCATCACCCAGCTCCAGGCCAGCCTGGGCCGGGTCATGGAGGGCCGCCTGGACGAGCGCATCGACGTACGCCGAAAGGACGAATTCGGCCGTATTCAGGAGGCCTTCAACGGTATGGTGGAGCAGATCTCCACCCTTCTGGAGTCGGTCAAACGGGAGGAGCGGGAGAAGCATCTGGCGGAGCTGGATTTTCTCCAGGCCCAGATCAACCCCCACTTCATCTACAATACCCTCAGCTCCATCCGCTTCCTGCTGGAGATGGACAAGGTACAGGAGGCGGGGGAGATGGTGTTCTACTTCTCCAAGCTGCTGCGCCAGACTCTCTCCCGCTCGGTGGAGTTCATCCCCCTGCGGGAGGAGCTGGACACGCTGAAGTGCTATGTGGAGCTCCAGCACCTGCGCTATCCCGATACCTTTGACTACTCCTGCGAGGTGGATGAGGCCCTGCGGGACAACACGCTGCCCAAGCTGCTGCTTCAGCCGGTAGTGGAGAATTCCATCTTCCACGGCGTAGGCCGGCACAAAATCCACATCCGCCTGCGGGGCTGGCTGGAGGGGGACACCCTGATCCTCCGGGTGGAGGACGATGGAGTGGGCATTTCCAAAGACAAGATCGACCAGGTGATGAACAAGGACTTGCAGATTAACCGGGTGGGGCTGAAGAATGTGCAGGAGCGCATCCGCCTCAACTACGGCCCCGGCTACGGGCTGACGGTCACCGGCGGCCCGGCGGGCGGCACGGTGGTCACCTTCCGTCTGCCCCGCACCCGATAGAGAGAGGAGGAGCTCCATGCTTCATATTATGGTAGTGGACGACGAGGCCCCCATCCGGGACTGGCTGGTGTACTGCATCCAGAAGTGTGAGGCAGCCAGCTCCGTCACCTCCGCGGTCAATGGGGAGGATGCCTACCACAGGATTTTGGAGCAGAAGCCCAACGTGGTCTTTACCGACATCCGCATGCCGGGAATGGACGGGCTGGAGCTGATGAGTAAAGTCCGGGACATCCTCCCCTTTACGGTGTTCATCATCCTGACCAACTACGCCGAGTTCTCCTATGCCAAGCAGGCCATCTCCCTGGGCGCCCGGGAGTACATCCTCAAGTCGGAGATGCGCTCCTCCGACATTCAGCGCATCGTAGCGGAGATTGCGGCCACTACGGCGAAGATCCGCTCGGAAAAGGTGCATGATGTCCTCCAGGACGGGGTGGTGGACCTCTACGAGATGTACCGCAATTTCGAACAGCCCGGCGCTGTGGCCGCCTTCTGGCAGCGGCAGGGGCTGCGGCCCGGCCAGCCCTATCTGGCCTTCTGCGTGGCCAACGACAGCAGCCTGGGCCTGCGGCGGCAGATGGTGGCCCTGGCCTCCGCCTCCCGCGCCCCCTTCTCCGCGGCCGCCATGGTGCAGGAGCACCTCTACCTGCTCCTCCAGTGCCCGGAGGCGGAGGCCCTGCGGGGCTATGCCCTGGACACGGAGGCCGCCCTGGGGGAGTGCCGCCTGCCCGCCGGCGTGTCCGCCCTGTGCACCGACATCGGCCAGCTCATCCGTGTGCTGGGGGAGGCGGCATCGGCTCAGGAGGCCTGCTTCTTCACCGGCGGAGGGGTGGTGCCCTACTCCGCCATTTGCGGCCTGCCCCCCATTGACCGGGAGGCCGCCCACGCCAGAAAGCAGGAGGTGCTGCGCCTCCTGGCCCGCCGCCAGGTGGAGGAGGCCCGCGAGGTGCTCCGGGCCTGGTTCGCCCTGTTCGGTATGGTGGGAGCCGATGACGTGCGCTGGGCGGTGGACACGGTCAACCGCATGGTGATCTCCATGGAGGACTGGTACTACCAGTTCGTCACGCCCCCCGCCGACGGCTGGGAGCCGCCCCAGTCCTTCACCGCCTGCCGCAGCCGCTGCTCCGCCATGCTGGAGCAGGTGCTCCGGGAACGGCGCAGCCGCCACTCCCGGCCCATTGAGACCGCCCTGAGCTATATCCACGCCCACTACGCCCAGCCCATCTCCATGGCGGAGGTGGCCGCCCAGCTCTACCGCTCGCCGGAGCACTTTTCCCGCCAGTTCAAGGAGGAGGTGGGGGAGAACTTCAGCTCCTACCTCACCCGCTACCGGCTGGAGCGGGCCCAGGAGCTGCTCCAGACCACCGATCTGCCCGTCGCCAGCGTGGCGGTACAGACGGGCTATACCACCCCCGGATACTTTTCCCGGCTTTACAAAAAGTACAAGGGCGTGTCCCCGGAGGCGGAGCGCCGGGGGTCAAAATCGTGACAAAAAAATCAAAATTGTGACATTTCCCGCCCCGTGCGGAAAAAGATATCATATTCGTCCCAAAAACGGTCAAGCCTATGGCTCGACCGTTTTTGTTTTCTTTGTTAAACTCAATTTGTAAGCTTGGGCCGGGCACGCCCAAAGTGTCCCTGCTGTGCCGAATGAATTGAAGGAGGAACCCTGTCATGAACGCAAAGAAACTGCTCGCGCTCTCTCTGGCCTGTACCCTCACCCTCGGCCTGTCCGCCTGCGGCGGCGGCCAGGACGCCCCATCTTCCGGCTCCCCCAGCGGCGCCTCTGATGGCGACGCCCTGAAGGTGGGCATCATCCTGTCCACCGGCGGCCTGGGCGACAAGAACTTCAACGATATGACCTACGCCGGCGCCCAGCAGGCGGAAAAAGACTTCGGCATCGAGTTTGACTATGTGGAAACCCAGAGCGCTAGCGACTTCCTGCCCAACTACCGCATGTTCGCGGAGAGCGGCGAGTACGACCTGATCATCGGCCTGGCGGCCGACCAGACCGAGGCCATCAACGAGATCTCCATCGACTTCCCCGAGCAGAAGATCTCCCACATCGACTCCTCCACCGACCTTCCCAACGTCAGCGCCGTCTATACCAAGTGGCAGGAGCAGACCTTCCTGACCGGCGTGGTGGCCGGCCTGGGCACCCTGTCCGGCATGGACAAGGCCAACAGCGAAAACGTGGTGGGCGTCATCCTGGGCCAGGATCAGCCCACCCTGCGCATGGGCGTAGTGGGCTTTGAGGCCGGCGTGCGCTACGTCAACCCCGACTGCGAGGTGCTGGAGGCCGTTGTGGGCGACTTCAACGACCCCGCCAAGGCCAAGGAGATCGCCCTGTCCATGTACAACCGCGGCGCGGACTTTGTCCAGCACATCGCCGGTGCCTCCGGCATGGGCGTCTTCACCGCCGCCAAGGAGGCCAACCGCTATGCCTTCGGCGTGGGCGGCAACCAGAACTACATCGAGCCCGACTACATCGTGGCCACCGCCCTGCGCGACGTGAACACCATTGTCTACAACGAGATCAAGGCCCTGGTGGAGGGCACCTGGGAGCCCGGCGTGCACATCAGCGGCATTGCCGAGGGCTCTGTGGGCTTTGACAACACCGACTCCAACGTGGTTCTGCCCGACGACATCGCCGCCGCCGTGGAGGACATCAAGGCCAAGATCACCGCCGGCGAGCTGGTGCCCTGCGAGACCGCCGAGGAGCTGGACGCCTGGGTGGCCGCCAACCAGTACCAGCCCGCGGAGTAAGCGGGACACCCCGGCCCCAGCGGCCGATAATCTGCCGGGAGGCGATGACGTTTGAACGCAGTTGAAATGCGCGGGATTGTCAAGCAGTATCCCCTCGTCCGCGCGATTGACGGCGCCGACTTCACCGTCGAGCAGGGAGAGATCCACTCCCTGCTCGGCGAGAACGGCGCCGGCAAGTCCACCCTCATGAAAATTCTGTACGGCATGACCACCCCCACCGCCGGAGAGGTGCGCGTCTTCGGCAAGCCGGTCGCCATCACCCGCCCCGCCCAGGCCATCGCCCTGGGCATCGGCATGGTGCACCAGCACTTCATGCTCACCCCGGTCATGACCGTGGCGGAAAACGTGGTCATCGGCAGCGAGCCGGTGCGCGGCGTTTTCTTTGACCGGAAGAAGGCGGAGGCCCAGGTGGCCGCCATGATCGACGAGTATAACTTTCACATCTCCGCCACCGCCAAGGTGGAGACCCTCTCCGTGGGCGAGCAGCAGCGGGTGGAGATCCTGAAGGCCCTCTACCGGGGGGCCGATCTTCTGATCCTAGACGAGCCCACCGCGGTGCTCACCCCCCAGGAGGTGGAGGATCTCTTCCGGGTCATGCGGCAGCTCAAGGCCGCGGGCAAGAGCATCATTATCATCACCCACAAGCTTAAGGAGACCATGGAGATCGCCGACCGGGTGTCGGTGCTGCGCCAGGGCAAAATGATCGAGAGCGGCGTCCCCGTGGCGGGAACCACCATGAACGAGCTGGCCCAGATGATGGTGGGGCGCGACGTGGAGCTCTCCGTCACCCGCCGGGCCGAGCAGGTGGGGGAGGAAAACTTTTCCGTGCGCGGCCTCTCCCTCACCGAGCGGGGCGTGCCCATCCTGCGCGACGTGTGCCTCTCCCTGCGCAAGGGGGAGATTCTGGGCATCGCCGGCATCGAGGGCAACGGCCAGACCGAGCTCATCGAGGTACTCACAGGCCTGCGCCGCCCCGACCATATGGAGCTGTTCAAGGACGGCAAGCCCCTCAGCGGCAACGCCGCCGCCTTCCTGGCCGCCGGCGTGGGCCATGTGCCCGAGGACCGCATGACCCGCGGCCTGGTGCTGGAGATGAGCATCGAGGACAACCTGATTCTGGGCTATCACCGCCGCCCCGCCTTCGCCCGCCGCGGCCTGCGGCTGGCCTCCGCCATCCGCAGATTTGCCGAGCAGGAGCGCACCGAGTTTGCCATCAAGGCCCCCAACGTGCAGGAGCGGTGCAGCGCCCTGTCCGGCGGCAACCAGCAGAAGGTGGTCATCGCCCGGGTGTTCAGCGAAAACCCCGACGTCATCATCGTGGCCCAGCCCACCCGTGGCGTGGACGTGGGCGCCATGGAGTACATTCACCACCGCCTGTTGGATCTGCGGGACGGCGGCAAGTCCATTCTGCTCATCTCCGCCGATCTGGACGAGGTGCGCAGCCTGTCCGACCGTCTGGCGGTCATCTACGGCGGCCGGATCGTGGCCGAGGGCAAGCCGGACACCTGGAGCGACATGGAGATCGGCCTGCTGATGACCGGCGGCAGCCTTGCGCCGGAAAAGGAGGGAACCGCATGAAAAAGCGTGCTCTGAGCGGTCTGCTCAAGCTGGATGGCCCGCTGCTGTCCATTCTCTCCCTGCTTATCGCCATTGTCATCAGCGGCGTCATCATGGCGGTGTGCGGCTACAACCCCATTGAGGCCTTCGGCGCCATCCTGGCCGGCTCCTTCGGCAGCCAGCGCGCCATTGTCCAGACCCTGACCCAGGCCACCCCTCTGATTTTCACCGGCCTGGCCTTCGCCTTCGCCAAGAAGGCCAGCCTCATCAACCTGGGTGCCGAGGGCCAGCTCTACATGGGCGCCCTGGCCTCCGCTGCGGTGGGCATGCTGGATCTGGGCCTGCCCATGGCGCTCCACCTGCCCCTGGCGGTGGCGGCCGGCATGGCCGCCGGCGGCCTCTACGCCGGCCTGGTGGGCGTGCTCAAGGTCAAGTTCGGCTCCAACGAGGTCATCGCCACCGTCATGCTCAACTCCATCGCCACCTATCTGGTGGACTACCTGCTCAACGGGCCCATGCTGGCGGAGAACAGCTCGGTGGCCCAGACGGAGCGGGTGCTGGAGACGGCGCAGCTCCCCCGCATCTTCCAGCAGTACCAGCTCACCATCGCCATTCTTCTGGCGGTGGCGGCCTGTATCCTGGTCAAGCTGTTCATGGACCGCACCGCCCTGGGCTACGAGATCCGCGCGGTGGGCCTCAACCCGGACGCGGCGGAGACCGCCGGCATCAGCAAGGCCAAGGTCACCATCGTGGCCCTGTGCATCAGCGGCTGCATCGCGGGCCTGGCCGGCGCCAGCCATGTGCTGGGCGTGGACCGCCGCCTGATCAACGGCTTCTCCAACGACTACGGCTTCTCCGGCATCTCCGTGGCCGCCCTGGCGGCGGACAGCCCCGTGGGCGTCATCTTTGCCGGCATCGTGTTCGGCGCGCTGCGGGCGGGCACCATGGAGCTCAACCGCACCACCAGCATTCCGGTGGAGTTCGTCAACGTCATCCAGGCCATGGTGGTCATTCTGGTGGCCGCCCCGCTGCTGGTGAAGGAGCTCAAGCGGCTCAACCCCGCGGGCTGGTCCCGCAAGACCAAGAAGGAGGTGGCCTGACATGGGCGTGATTCTCAACAACCTGATTCCCATCATCGGCTCCTCCATCGCCATGTCCATCCCCCTGGTCCTGGCCTCGGTGGGCGGCGCCTTCTCGGTGCGCAGCGGCATCATGGCCCTGGGCCTGGAGAGCATGATGATGATGGGCGCCTTCTTCGGCGTTCTCGGCTCCTACTTCACCGGGAGCGTGCTCTTCGGCTTCCTGCTGGGCATGGTGGGCGGCATGGTCATCGGCCTGTTCCACGGCATCCTGTCCGTGCGCTACAAGGTCAACCAGGTCATCAGCGGCATCGGACTGAACCTGCTGGCCCTGGCTGTCACCACCCTGCTGATGCAGCTCATCTGGAGTAACAAGGGCTCCACCCCCCAGGTGGCCTCCATCTCCACCACTCTGGACTTCTTTGCTCCCATCCCCGTCATCGGCCCCATTCTGGCCCAGCAGTCCGTCAGCTTCCTTGTGATGGTCGCTGCGGTGGTCGTGGGGTGGGTCGTCCTCTTCAAAACCCGCTTCGGCCTGCGCCTGCGCATGGTGGGCGAGAACCCAAAGGCCGCGGCCACCATGGGCCTGCGGGTTCACGGCATCAAGTACTGCGGCGTGCTCATCTGCGGCGCGCTGGCCGGCGTGGGCGGCGCCTACCTGTCCCTGGACCAGTTGGACATGTTCGTGCGCAACATGACCGCCGGCCGCGGCTACATCGCGGTGGCCATCGCCATCCTGGGCCGGTATAACCCCGCGCAGATCGTGCCCTGCGCCCTGCTGTTCGGCTTCTGCGACGCGGTGCAGATCTACCTCCAGGGCGAGGCCTTCCCGCCCCAGATCGTGCAGATGCTCCCCTACATTGTGACCCTGCTGGTGCTGGCCTTCGGTGTCAAGCACATCAAGCCCCCGGCCGGTGTCGGTAAGTACGACGACGAATAGAAAGCTGAGGTTGAGGTATTATGGAACAGATTCAGAACAACCGAGTCATTACCGATCTCTATCGGGAGAACGCACAGTTCCCCGGCATCGCGCTGGATGGTTCCGACGTCTATCTGTGCTGGCAGCGCTTTGTGGACCGCCACGACAGCCTGATGGCCTCCTGCCGCCGGGGGGACGAGGTGGTGTGGGAGCGCGAGATCTCCGACGGCGGCGAGGTGCTCCACCCCGTCATTCTGGCCCACGGCGGCGCCATCTGGTACGCCTGGAGCGAGTACGCCCGGGAGAACTGGCGCATCCTGGCCCGCTGCTATCGGGACGGCCGGTGGGGCGAGGTGCTCACCGTCGCCTCCGGCGAGGCCCTGTTCTTCCCCCGCCTGTTCACCTGGCAGGGCAGGCTGCACGTCATCTGGACAGAGCAGCACAAGGGCAGCGCGGCCGCCGTGCTGTGCCCCCTGACCGAGGCCGGCCCCGGCGCGGCCGAGACCGTGTCCGCGGTGGGCGAGGCCTACCGGGCCGGCGCGGCCGAGGGCGGCGACGGCAACCTCTATGTGGCCTACGACGGCTTTGACGGCAAGCAGTACAAGCTCTTTGCCCGGGCGCGCACCGCCGCGGGCTGGAGTGAGGAGATTGTGGTCAGCCAGGGCGAGGACTGGGCCTCCACCCCGTGGATCGCCGCCAAGCCCGACGGCGCCGTGGTGGGCTGGTACGACTACGGCTATATGGCCGTCTACTCCGTCCGCTCCGCCGACCTCACCGTCCGGGACGGCGCCCTGACCGCGGTCAATCCCCAGTGCCTGAAGGAGGGCGTGGACTGGTATCTGGATCTCCACGTGGCCTCCAACTCCTCCGGCCTCCAGGCCATGGCCTACACCCGCAGCAAGTACGACGTGCTGGTGTGCACCCGCCGGGGCAGCGAGCCCTGGAGCCGTCCGGTGCTGATGTCCTACGGCGACGGCCACTGCGGCGTCCATCCCAAGCTGCTGGTGGATGAGGACGACACCATCCATCTGATGTGGCAGTTTGGCTTCAAGAACGGCCACATGGAGCGCAACGCCCAGGTGATCTACAACCACCTCACCCCCACCGAGCTGGCCCAGCAGCCCGACTATGTGGCGCCCCCCAGCGACTTCACCCAGCCCATCCCCGCCAACGCCGACAAGCGCCTGGACGAGCACCCCGCCGACGTGGTGCGCGCCTGGCTGGACAAAAACGGCTACGGGAACCTGTCCGTCTACTTTGGCGACATCCACGGCCAGAGCGGCCTGTCCGACGGCATGGGCGAGGTGGACCAGTACTATCACCGGGCCCGGGACAAGGCCCGTCTGGACTTCACCGCCCTCACCGACCACGACTGCTACCCCGACTGGACGACCCAGTCCGAGTGGGAGCTGCTGCGCACCAACTGCCGCCTGATGAACAAGGACGGCGAGCTGGCCTGCCTTCTGGCCTACGAGTGGACTCCCAACGAGTACAAGTACGACTACGGCCACAAGAACGTATACTACCGGGGCGACGAGGGCGAGATCTTCCGCTCCGGCGACAAGGGCGGCATGACCCCCACCGACCTCTACAACAGCATCCGCTCCTACAAGGCCCTCTGCATCCCCCACCACCCCGCCGCGGACTGGGTGATGGTGAGCGCCGCCACCGACTGGAACTTCCACGATCCCGAGGTGCAGCGCGCCGTGGAGATCTACTCCCGCCACGCCCCCTTCGAGACCTTTGAGGCCCGCTCCAAGTTCACCAAGAACATCAAGAAGATGGAGCGGTGCAGCGTGCAGGACGCCCTGGCCCGGGGCTACCGGATGGGCTTCACCGCCGGCAGCGACTCCCACCAGACCGAGCACGGCGTGGAGGGCGGCATTGTGGCCGCCTTCGTCCCCGCCCTCAAGCGGGAGTACGTGTGGGACGCCATCTATGACCGCCTGACCTACGGCACCACCGGCGCCCGCATTCTGGTCTCCCTGAAGATCAACTCTGCCCCCATAGGCAGCGAGGTCAAGGCCATTGGCGACGCCCCCGTCACCATCGAGGGCAGCGTTCTGGGCACCGACACCGTCACCGTGGAGCTGCTGCGGGACAATCAGGTCATCCAGACCTGGGCCTGCACAGGCAATGCCTGCGACTTCACCCTGGAGGACACCGCCGGGAGCGGCGCCTGCTACTACCTGCGCGTCACCCAGAAGGACGAGCACATGGCCTGGTCCAGCCCCATCTGGGTGGACCGCGCCTGACCCCCTTTCCAGCAAACGAAAAGCGGAACGGCTTTGCCGTTCCGCTTTTTTTCGTGTAAAAGTATAGCAAACCTGGCCATGCCATGTGCCGCTTACAGCGGCACGGCCGCAGGATGAGAGCGCGTGGGCCGGGACGGTCCACATACGCAAAAACCCCATCCGCCTAAGCCTTTGCATATTTTTCTGGTGCGCCCTGTGCGCATGAGGTTTTATGCCATTCCAGTTCTGCGCCGCCTGGTCCGGCGGCGGGGCGGCCTGGCGCGCCGTTTGGGGAGGGCCGGGGGCCGCAGGGCCACGCTCCCGCCGTCCTTGGCAGCTGAGACCAGGTAGCCGTAGACCCGCAGCTTCTGTTCGTCATAGAGATCCAGCGCCTGATAGAGCTGCTTGTAGGCGGCGAATATGGTGCGCTTCATCTCCACCGTCCGGGCCAGGGTGGCCTGGGTGGCCACCAGGCTGCCCGGCCGCTTCACATAGCAGTAGACCGGCTGGGCGGTGGCGGCGATCAGCCGGGCCCGGCGGATGTACTCCAGGTTGAAGAGGAAATCCTCGCACCAGCTCACCTCCGGATCGCACCGCAGGCGGCCCTCCTCCACAATGGAGCGTCGGTAGAGCTTGTTCCACAGCACGCCGTAGTAGAAGTTGGCCGGGGCCTTGAGCATCTCCTCCGCGAATTCCCGGCGGGTGAACACCCCGTCCCGGCGGATGTGGCCCTGGAGGGCCTTACGGGTGCCGGCCACCCGCCAGAAGCGGCCGATCACCAGATCGGCCCCGGTGGCCCCGGCGGTGCGTGCCAGCCGCTCGGTGGCGGCGGAGGGCAGGTAGTCGTCCCCGTCCACAAACTGGAGGTACTGCCCTGTGGCCCGCTCCAGGGCGGCATTGCGGGCGGCGGATACCCCGGCGTTGGCCTGGTGGAGCACGTGAAAGCGGGAGTCGGCGGCGGCCCGGGCGTCACAGAGGGCGGGGCTGGCGTCGGTGGAGCCGTCGTCCACCAGCCACACCTCCAGGTTCTCCCACGTCTGGGCGGCAATGGAGTCCAGGCAGTTGTCCAGATAGGGCTCCGCGTTGTAGACCGGCACGATAATGCTGATGAGGGGCTGCTCCACAGTTCACGCTCCTTCCGGCCGGGGCGTCAGCAGCCAGCCTGTCATGGGCGGGAGCGTCTGCTCCCCCTGTTCCAGGGCCGCCCCGGTCATCCAGTCCCGGGCGGGCCAGGGCAGATCAATGGGCTCCGGCCGTTCGCCGGCGTTGACGGCGGCCAGTACACTCCCCTCGGCCCCGGTGCGGAGGAAAGAGAGTACCCGTCCCCGGGTGAGCGTCCAGGCCAGCTCCCCCCGGCGCAGGGCGGGCAGCGCCCGGCGGGCCTTCCCCAAGGCGGTGTACCACTCCAGCAGCTCGCCGTCCTCCCGGCCCCAGGGATAGGTGCGGCGGTTGAAGGGGTCTTCAAAGCCCTCCGTCCCCGCCTCGTCCCCGTAGTAGACCATGGGGGAGCCGGGGAAGGCAAAGAGCACCAGGGCCCCCAGCTTCAGCCGGGCCTTTCCCAGGGCGTACTGGTCGGGGGACATGCGGAAGGCCGCCCGCCAGTCCTTGTCGTGCTCCCGCCCGTCGCCCCCCGTGCCCAGCAGGGTGAGGATGCGGGGGGTGTCGTGGGTACCCAGGAAGTTCATGGCCGAGCGCCAGGCGAAGGGCGGGTAGTTCTCCCGCAGGGTCTCCATGGCCTGCCGGAAGCGGAAGGCGTCCTCGCCCAGCAGGAAGGAGAGCAGGGCGTTTCGGAAGGGGTAGTTCATCAGCCCGTCGCAGTGTCCCCCCAGGATGTGCCGGCGGCGCACGCCGTAGGCGATCTTGTTGGAGCCGTCCTCCCACACCTCGCCGATGATTACCGCCTCCGGCTTGGCCTGCCGGGCGGCGGCGTGGATGCCGTGGATAAAGTCGTCGGGCAGCTCGTCGGCCACGTCCAGCCGCCAGCCGTCCGCCCCGGCGGCCAGCCAGTGGCAGATGATGCTGTCCGCGCCGCCGAAGATATACCGGCGGTAGGACGGCTCGGCCTCGTTGACGGCGGGGAGGGAGTAGATTCCCCACCAGGAGTCGTATTTGTCCGGCCAGTGTGAGAAGTGGTACCAGGGGTAATAAGGGCTGTCCTGGGACTGGACGGCCCCTACGCTCTCATAGGAGCCGTCGCCGTTGAAATAGCGGCTGACAAAGCCCTGGTGGTTGAACACGCCGTCCAGCACCACCCGCATGCCCAGGGCGTGGGCCTCGGCGCACAGGGCGCGGAAGTCGGCCTCGGTGCCCAGCATGGGGTCGATCTTCTCATAGTCCCCGGTGCCGTAGCGGTGGTTCTCCGGGGCCTCGAAGATGGGGCAGAAGTAGAGGGTATCCACCCCCAGGCCCCGCAGGTAGCCCAGCTTCTCCCGCACGCCGGCCAGATCGCCGCCGAAGAAGTCCCGGTTGCGCACCTCGCCGTTCGAGTCGGGGCGGTAGACCGGCTCCTCCTCCCAGCCGGTGTGGACGCTCCGCCCCCCCACCATGCCGGTGGGATCGGGAACCCGGGTGCGGCGGAAGCGGTCAGGGAAGATCTGATAGGTGACGCCCTCTCCGAACCAGGCAGGCACCTCCTCCGCCCCGTCGTATACCGTGAGCTGGAAGGGCCCCAGCTCCTCCCTGCGGCCGTCCAGGCCCTCCAGGCGGAAGGAGTACCACACCAGGCCCACATAGTCCCCGGTCTCCAGGGCGATGTCAAACACATCCCGGTCCCCCTCCAGGCCCCGCCAGGGCATGGGCAGCTCCCGGCGCTCCTCGTCCCGGTGCTCAAAGTAGGCGATGAGTGTGGCGGCAGAAAATCCCCCGGCCCGGGGCGGGCGGAGGGCCAGCTCTACCCGGGTGCCGGAGGGTACGGCGCCATAGGGGCGCTTATACCGGCTGTCCCGGCTGTCAAAGGTCTGGGGATCACACACAAGGAACGGCTCCCTTCAGCGGAGCAGGGTGTTCTCGGCGTCCACCGATTCCACCGTATGCTCCGCGCTGAAATAGTAGTTGACAATCTCGCCGGCAGCCTGGGCCAGATTTCCGCCCGAGGCACCGCCCTCCACCACGATGGAGATGACGATCTCCGGGTCGTCATAAGGGGCGAACAGGGTGAAGACGGCGTCGGCCTCCTTGTCCGCCGAGCCCACCTGGGCGGAGCCGGTCTTGGCGCCCACCTCCACCGCCAGGTTGCTCAGGTACTGGTCTACGGTGCTCTTGGGGTCGTTGGCCACCTCCCACATGCCCCGCTTCACCGCCTCCACGTTGGCGGGGTCGAGAGCAATGTGGTTTTTCACCTCGGGCTGCTGCTCATACACCGTCTCCGAGTAGTCGCTGGACTTGACGGACTTGAGCAGGTGAGGCACGAAGTGATCGCCGCCGTTGAGCAGGGTAACGATATAGTTGGCCAGCTGAAGGGGGGTAACCTGGGTGTTGTCCTGACCGATGGCGGCGTTGAGCAGGTTGCCGCCGTACCACTCCACCCCCAGGGCCTCGCTGGTGGCCGGTCCGGCCACATAGCCCTTCACCTCGGGCAGTTCGATACCAGTGTACTCTCCCAGGCCGAACAGGGAAGCGTACTCGTCGATCTTGTCAATGCCCAGCCGGTGGCCCATGGTGTAAAAGTAGATGTTGCAGGAGTCCCGCAGGGCGTCGGCCAGATCCTCCCACCCGTGGTTGCCTCCGTACTGGCGGTAGATCCAGCACTGGGGATGGAAATCGCCGTAGGGGTAGTGCTCCTCCTCGGGGAGCTGGAGGCGGCCGGTGTCCTGAATTTTCTCCGTGGGCGTGGTCAGTCCCTCCTCCAGCGCGGCGATGGCCACCAGCGGCTTGAAGGTGGAACCGGGATAGTAAAACTCCTGGGTGGCTCGGTTGGTAAAGGGCCTCAGCGGGTTATCCCTGGCCTCGTTAAAGAGGGCGGTGTTGCTGTAGATCTGGGACAGATCGTAGGTGGGATAGGAGGCCATCGCCAGGATCTCCCCTGTCTTGACGCTCTCCACCACAACCGCGCCGCCCCCGGTATCCTCCGACTCCAGAGTCTCGATGGTGTTGGCCAGAATCTCCTCCACCTTCTCCTGGAGGCGGAGGTCCAGAGTGAGCAGAACGTTGTCCCCCGGCTTGGGGATCTGCTCCTCTCCGGTCTCGGGGTCGATGCGCCAGTACTCGCTTACCACCTTTCCGCTGGTGGACAGCTCCTGGATCTGAACCCCTGACTCCCCACGCAGATACTCCTCAAAGGCGTTCTCCGCCCCGTCGATGCCCACCTTGTCGTTCATGCTGTAGCCCTGCTCCCGGTAGTAGTCCCAGTTGCTGGACTGGATGTCTCCCACATGGCCCAGCAGGTGGGCTGCGGCTACAGTGTTGTACTGACGGACGGTGGTGGTTTCGATGGTAACGCCGGTAAGCCGGCGCTCTTTCACCGCAGAGATGACATCAATATTCACATCCTGGGCAAAGATGTACGCCTGCTGGTTGATGCTGTAGGTGCGCAGATTGGTCTCGTAGAGCACACCGATCAGGGCCCGGGCGTCGGCGTCCGACCAGGACGGGTCAATCTCAAAGTAGGTGCGCAGGGCGGCGATCAGCTCCTCCGCCGTGGGCCCGGCGGGGATATCGTCCAGGGTCTTGGCGGCCTCTACCTGCTCGGTGGTGGGCAGGTTCAGGCTGCTTTTCAGCTCCTTTTTCATAGGGAGGGCGTTGAGCAGCCGTCCCAGCCGGGTCAGGGCCACGCCGCCCCCCTCCTTCTCGTAGGCCAGAGGGGTGTCGCTGGTGTAGGTGAAGGGGGCTGCCGTTGAGACGGCCAGGGTGTCGGTCCAGGTCAGGCCGTTGTCCCGGCAGATGTTGAGCAGCTCCAGCAGGTTGGCGTTGCGCACCGCCTCCTCCCCCATCACACCGGTATTCAGCGTGAGCTGGTAGGTGGCACGGTTGGTCACCATGCTCCGGCCGTAGCGGTCCAGCAGCTCCCCACGGGCGGCCTCCACCGTCTTCCGGTTGGCAATCTTGACCACGCTCTGGGCCCGGTAGTCGTCCACATGGAGCACCTGCAGGTTGTAGAGCACCCCAAAAAACAGCAGCAGCAGTGCCGTAAGCACCACCAGGATGGCGAGGGTGCGGCGGTTGAATTGTCTGCCCTCCATGGCGGGCCCCCTTTTTCAGTCTATGAGGCCACCCCGCGTTCGATGGCGGGGCGGCCTGTCTTTACAGCACGGTTTTTTTCGGCACCCGGCGGAACACCCACAGGAACAGGGCGTACACCGGGAACACAAAGACCAGGGACCAGAGAATCTCCCGTCCGGCCAGGCCGAGCATGGCGGCCAGCTCACCCCGCCCGGCCAGCAGGCGGGCGGCGATGCGCACCCCGTCGATGAGCGCCAGCGCCGCGAAGGAGCACAGCAGGCAGCCCACCAGGTTCTGGCGCAGCACATACTGGGCCAGGGCGCCGGCCCCCACGCCGATGAGGCACAGCCCCACCGTCATGGCTCCGTCGGTGTTGAAGTAGGCCGCGTCGCACAGGATGCCCACGAACAGGCCGAAGCCCGCCCCCGCCGTGGTGCCCTCCAGCACCGCCACGCACACGGCAGCCAGGGGCAGGAGCATAGGGGCCACCCCAAAGAGGGGAAAGCGGTTGAGCACAAACAGCTCCAGGAACCATACGGGCACCAGAGCCAGGGCGTATACGCCCCATTTAATGAGAAAATCCTGTCTGGTCACCGGCGCTTCCCCCCTTTCCGGCCACGTCCCATTTATTCGTTAACGGTAAAGTCGGTGATCACAAAGACCTGCTGGAGGCCGTCCAGATCGGTCTCCGGCGCAATAACGGCGTAGCGGGTCATGCCGGAGGCGTCGGTGCGCACCTCCTCCACGTGTCCGGCCACCAGCCCGGCGGGGTATACCCCGCCCCGGCCGGAGGTGGTCACCAGATCCCCGGCGATGAGCTCGCTGTTCTCCGGCAGATAAGTCAGCTTGAGCCTGCCCTCCCCCATGAGGGCAAAGTCTCCCTCCAGGATGGCCGCGCCGCCGGTTCGGGCGAGCTGGCCGCCCATCTCGGTGTCCGAGTCAACGAGGGTACGCACGGTGGCCCAGTTCTCCCCCACCTCCGCCACCACGCCCACCAGGTTCCAGTACTCGTCCACCACGCAGTCATCCACGGCAATCCCCGCAGCGCTGCCCTTGCCAATGGTGAGGGTGGACTCCCAGTTGGAGGTGGAGCGGGCGGTGACCATGGCGGCGGCCTTGTCGCAGGACCACTCCTTGGGCTGGAGCTCCAACAGGTTGCGCAGGCGCTCGTTCTCCTGGAGGGCGGCCTCCGCCTCCCGGGCCTGGGCCTCCAGCTCGGCGTTGCGCTGTTTCAGCCCGGCCAGCTCCTCCTTCATCTGCTCCAGCTCGAAGGCATCGTTGTACTTCTCCTCCGCCCAGTTGGTCACTGCGGTAATGCCGTTGCGCACCGGCGTGGTGACGATTCCCACCAGGTTGGACAGGGGGTCGGCCACACCGCCGAACAGCATCGACACCACCGCCGTCACCAGGGCCAGCAGAATGGCTGCGATTAAAATCAGGATTCCGTTGTGCCGGAAAAAATCCTTCACGTCTGTCCGTTCCCTCTCTCTCAGTCGCTGTCCCGCTCGCCCGCCGCCAGGCGCAGGCAGTCCACGCCGAGCTGGCGCAGGATGCCGCCCAGGCGGCACACGGGCAGGCCCATGACATTGTAGTAATCCCCCTGGATGCCTTCAATGAGCAGAGCCCCAAAGCCCTGGATGCCGTAAGCCCCCGCCTTGTCCATGGGCTCTCCGGTCTGGATGTAGCAGGAGATCTCCTCCTCGCTCAGCTCCCGGAAGGCGACGGTGGTCTCCTCGCTGACGGTGTGCCGCTCCTCCCCCCGCAGGACGGTAAGGCCGGTATAGACCTGGTGGCGGCAGCCGGAGAGGGTGGAGAGCATCTTGAAAGCCTCCAGCTCATCCGCGGGCTTGCCCAGCACCGCCCCGTCCAGGGCCACCACCGTATCGGCGGCGATCACCACCGCATCCATGCCCGCCTGCTCCCGCACGGCCCGGGCCTTCTCCGCCGAGATGCGGCGCACCAGCTCCTCCGGGGGCAGCTCCCGCTCCATGTGCTCGTCAATATCGGGGGTGACGATGCGAAAGTTTTTTACCCCCATGCGCTCCAAAAGCTCCCGCCGCCGGGGCGACTGGGAGGCCAGAATGATCTCCATACTTCTGTTCCTTTCCTAATTGGCCGGAGGGGCGCGGCAGCCGCGGCGCTCCGCCCGGTTCCATGATCTTTCGCGGGCGGGTGTGGGCGCCCGCCCCTACACATCCCGGCGGCCTGCATCAGTTCGCTGTGTCTGCCCTGTAGGGGCGGCCCTTGTGGCCGCCCGCGGGCGGGGACGAGCCCCGCCCCTACGGCCTGCCGTTTGCTCCGGGCTGTGTCTACCCTTACTTTCCGGTGGAGCCGAAGCCGCCGGTCCCCCGCCCGGTTTCGTCCAGGCTGTCCACCCGCTCCAGCTCGGCCTGCACCACGGGCATGACGGCCAGCTGGGCGATGCGGTCGCCGGGCCGGACGGTGTAGGGGGTGTCGGACAGGTTGGTCAGCCCCACCCGGATCTCCCCCCGGTAGTCGCTGTCAATGACGCCCACCCCGTTGGAGAGGGCAATTCCGTGCTTGATGCCCAGGCCGGAGCGGGCGAACACCAGGGCCACATACTCCGCCGAGGGCAGGGCGATGGCGATGCCGGTGGGGATGCTCACCAGGGCGCGGGGGGCCACCTCCACCGGCGCGTCCACGCAGGCGCACAGGTCCATGGCCGCCGCGCCGGCGGTGGCGTAGAAAGGGCAGGGGATGTCCTTGCCGATCTTGTCCGATACGGCCTTGATCTTCAGCTTCATGGGGTTCACTCCACATCTCGATAGTATAGCCCGCGGGTGTACTCGTTGGGAGCCCAGCTCCCCTGCTCCAGATAGCGTTGGGCCACCTGCACGCACTCCCGGGGATTTTCGGTGGTAAAGAGCAGCCGCTGGGCCCACAGGCCGATGCGGCGGTAGTCGGCGGCCCTGTCCGCCAGGAAGAGCTTCTGGGAGTTGAGCAGCTCGTTGCGGCAGCCGGGGGCGCTCACCACCGGGAAGCGTGCGCCCTTCCGGTCGGTGAGGATGTTGGTGTTCTGGCAGCCGCAGGAGCCGGTGCGGTTTTTGATGATGCAGTTCTCCATCAGCATCAGGGGCAGGCGGCCGTAGGTGATGAGCTCGGTGTCCAGGCATTTGGAGAGGTCGCGGATCTGGGCCAGCTTCAGCTCAAAGGAGAGGGTGGCCGACTGGAGGCCCAGCCGCTTGTACTCCTTGAGGGCCTGGGCGTTGTAGATCTCCAGGCCGAAGTCCCCCCGCAGGGTGAAGCCCAGCTCCCGGGCGATGGGGAACATACCAAGGTTGCCCAGCAGGGCGTCTTTTACCCCCAAAGCGCGCACCTGCTCCAGCTTTTCCCGCAGGCCGGGGTACTCCCGGTCCCAGGCCACCCGGGGCAGGCTCACCCCGATGGAGGTGTGCTCCGTGCCGGCGGCCTTCTCCGGGTGGGCGGCCAGCTCGTCCAGCGGGACGTACACCAGGGCGGGCCTGAGGCGGAGCAGCTCGTCGGTGAGCTGTTCCGCCCTCCGCACAGAGATGGTCAGCACCGGCTCCTCCCGCCGGTTCTCATAGCGGGCGCCGGCGTGGTATTCCCCGGTGCGGCGGCGGGGCGGCTCCTGCCTCTGGACGGAGAGCTTCTCCAGGGCCTCCCGCCGCAGGGCGTTGAGGGCGGCCAGGGGGAGGGACAGGTTCTCCTCCACCAGGGCGCGCACCTGCCCGCAGCGGTAGGGGGTGCCGCCGGTGCGGGAGAGCTGGGTGGTGACCGCCTCCGCCGTCAGGGGGCGGGTGCGGGCGGCCTCGGGCACCGGGCCCTCCACCGTCGCCACCCGGCCGTCCGGATCCTCCACCCCCACGCGGGCGGGCTCGCCGGGGCGGAGCATGGCGTAGAAGGTGACGGGCACCCGCTGGGCCTCCCCGCTCTGGTAGGTATTACGGGCGGCGGCGAAGAGCTCCTTCGGCTCCCTGGTCTCCTCTCGCACGCCGAACATGTCCGGCCCCTGCTGATCCAGGTAGTAGCCCTGGGTGAAGCCCTGGCGGGAGAAGGCGGCCCGGAGCTGCTCCAGCTCCTCCTCCGTCGGCTCCCGATCCTCCTTGATGGCCCGGGCGTAGATGCCGGTGACCACGGCCACGTACTCCGGCCGCTTCATGCGGCCCTCCAGCTTGACGCAGGCCACCCCCATCCTGCGCAGCTCCCGCAGGTGTCCCGCCAGGGACAGATCCTTGAGGGAGAGGGGGTAGGCGTCGGCCTTGTCCATCCAGCCGTACTTGAGGCGGCAGGGCTGGGCGCACAGGCCCCGGTTGCCGCTGCGCCCGCCGATGACGGAGGAGAGAAAGCACTGTCCCGAGTAGCACATGCACAGGGCCCCGTGGGCGAAGACCTCGATTTCGATGGGGGCGCGCTGGCAGATGTATTCAATCTGATCCCGGCTCAGCTCCCGGGAGAGCACCGCCCGGGTGAGGCCCAGATCGGCGGCCATCTTCACCCCGTCCAGGTTGTGGAGGGTCATCTGTGTGGAGGCGTGGACGGGCAGATCGGGGGCAACCTGGCGGAGCATCCGCAGCACGCCCAGATCCTGAATGAGCACCGCGTCGGCGCCGATGGCGCTGGCCTGGGCGGCCACCTCCGCCGCCTTGGGCAGCTCCCGGTCGGTGAGCAGGGTGTTGAGGGTCAGGTAGACCTTTGCCCCCCGCAGGTGGCAATAAGAAACCGCCGCCGCAAACTCCTCCTCCGAGAAATTTTTCGCGTTGCGGCGGGCGTTAAAGTCCCCGTATCCCAGATAGACGGCGTCGGTGCCGTTCTGAACAGCCGCCGCCACGGCCTCCATGGACCCGGCGGGGGCGAGCAATTCCAGCATAGACGGAATCCTCCCTGGCGGGGGCGGCCAAAGCCGCCCGCTCCGCTCTCTTACTTCTTGTTCTGCAGCTTGAAGATCTCCCGCTTGGCCTCGGACAGCTCCAGCTTCATCTTGGTGGCCTCCTCCAGGTACTCCTTGAGCTGGCGGCGCAGATTCTCGGCGGCCTCCACCTCCTTGAAGTACTCGTCGGCAATGTTGACCGCCGCCAGGATGGCCCCATCCACCAGGGACACATGGGCTCCGCTCAAAACCTCCTCCACCTTGGCGTCCACGTGGGCGGCCACCTTCTCGGTGTAGCTCGCCTCCTCGGTGCCCACCAGCGTATACTCCTGTCCGGCGATGGTGACGGTGACACGGTTTTTCATGGAAACCCCTCCTGACCATAGTGATTTAGGATACGGACATTATACCAGGAAGCATCAGCGGAATGGTATAATGCGCTCTGTTTTTCGGTTGCCCCGCAAGGGGCGGGAAAAACGGCTGAAATGCAAGTGTAATAGCCGCTTTGCGGCTATTATACCATAGTTCCGCCCGGATGAGAAATGAAATCTTCATGAATTTTCATTTTCCCGCCCGGACGGCCGAATGTGCCGCGGCCCCGGTCAACGCACCCCCGTAGGGGCCGATGCCCCAGGGCGGCTTCTCTTGCCCCTCTGGGGCAATTCACCTTCTGCCACATCGGCCCGCCTGCTTCCGACGGCTCCGCGCCTGCTGTCACGCTCTGCGTCCGCCGGGCCGGTGCCGCTTCCACGTTATTTGCTTGAGACTGTGGGCTGGTCATGCCTCCGGCGGGCCCCTTTTCACCGGCGAAAAGGGGCGAAAAGCCGCCGGGGCTGTGGCCCCGGACCCCGTGGGGCCGGGCGGCGGTACGTGGTACGATGGCGGCAAGACCTGAAAGCAGTTGCGGCCCGCATCGGCCGGCGCGCATCGATGCTTCGCCTGACGGCCCCCGGCTGATTCCCCGCCGAACCTGAAAGCGTCTGCGCTGTACTCGCCTGGGCAGGGCCGCCACAGACTGCGGCGGGCCGGAATTGCCGTGGTTCTGGCCGTGTACCCGTAGGGGCCGACGCCCCAGGGCGGCTTCTCTTGCCCCTCCGGGGCAATTCACCTTCTGCCCACATCGGCCCGTCTGCTTCCGACGGCTCCGCGCTTTCTGTCACGCTCCACCTGTTCGCGACGCGGTCACTATTCCCCGCTCCGCCGGAAATGCCGCCGGACTTCGCCCGGCCTGTTTTCCGGCCTGCGCGGCTCACTGTGCCGCTGCTCACGACGGCTCCGCGCTTCCTGTCACGCTGCGCGCCCTCCGCGACGGGCAACTGCTCGTCCCTCCGCAAAAAACACCTTGCGCCTGCGGCGCAACTGCTTTTTCGCCTGCGGGTCTCGCTGTTTCCCTGCTCCCAGGCGCTCCGCGCTTCTGTGTTGTCACGCTGCGCGCCCTCCGCGACGGGCAACTGCTCGTCCCTCCGCAAAAAACACCTTGCGCCTGCGGCGCAACTGCTTTTTCGCCTGCGGGTCTCGCTGTTTCCCTGCTCCCGGGCGCTCCGCGCTTCTGTGTAGGGGCGGCCCTCGTGGCCGCCCGCGGGCGGGTGTGGGCACCCAGCCTGCATTTTCTCCCTTCCCATATGGCCGCGGCCCCGCTTGCCCCTACGCCGCACGCCACGCAGGGGGCCGATATCCACAGTATACACCGCGCGTAGTTTTATGCTATAATAGGCGGGAAACCAGAGAGGAACGGGGGATTCACATGGCCGAGCTGCTGCTGCCCGGTGACATTCTATCCATGACGGCCCGGGCGGCCGACCGGCTGATGGGCGCGGGAAACGGGGACGCAGCGCTGCTGTACCTGTGGCTGCTGCGCCGGGGCGGACGGCTGGAGCCGGAGGCGGCCCGCCGGGCGCTGAAGTGGGACGTGCCCCGGCTGGAGGCGGCCCTGTCCGCCCTGGTCGGGCTGGGCCTGGCGGACGGCACGGCCGCGCCGGAGGCCCCCGCCCGGATGGAGCCGGAGGGCCCGCCGGAGTACACCGCCGCCGACATCACGCGGGAGCTGGAGGACGGCGCCTCCTCCTTCCCCGGCCTGGTGAACGAGGTGCAGCGGCGTCTGGGCAAGATCCTGTCCACGTCGGACTTGAAGAGCCTGTATACCCTCTACGACTACCTGGCCCTCCCGGCGGAGGTGATCTGCCTGCTGGTGAGCTGGTGCGTGGAGGAGTTTCAGCGGAAATACGGCCCCGGCCGCAAGCCCCGCATGAGCCAGATTCAGAAGGAGGGCTTCGTGTGGCGGCGGCTGGGGGTGGACACGGCCCAGGCCGCCGAGGCCCACCTGAAGAAGCAGGCCCTCTACCGCAGCCGGGAGGGGGAGATTCTCCGCCTGCTGGATCAGCCGCCCCGCCCCCTGGTGGAGAAGGAGCGGAAGAAAGTGGCGGCCTGGACGGACATGGGCTTTGCCGACGAGGTGCTCCGCCTGGCCTACGAAAAGACGGTCTACAAGAAGCAGAAGATGGACTGGGACTACATGAACGGCATTCTGTGCGGCTGGCACCGGAAGAACCTGCACACCCTGGCGGAGGTGGAGGCGGGCGACCGGCAGCGCCGCCCGGTGGCCCAGCCCGCCATGCAGGGCCGCCCCGCCGCCCCCGGCGAGGCCGACCAGCGGGTGCGGGAGGATTTGGAGCGGATGCGGGAGTTCCTGCGCCGCCAGCAGGAGACGGAGGGAGAGTAAGCCATGGGATACGAGCAGAGCGTCCTGCGCCGGGCCACCGCCCGGCTGGAGGCCCAGCGGAAGGCCCGGGAGGAGGCGCAGGAGCGCCTGCGCTCCGAGATTTACGCCAAGCTGCCCCGGGTGGCGGCCATCGACCGGGAACTGCGGCGCACCATCACCCAGATCATCGCCGCCTCCCTGCGGGACGGCAGCGATCCGGTGCCCGCCATCGGTGTAATCCGGGATAAAAACCTGAGCCTCCAGGCGGAGAAGGCGGCGCTGCTGACCGAGCACGGCTATCCCGCCGACGCCCTGGACGACAAGCCCGCCTGCCCCAAGTGCAGCGACACCGGCTGGGTGGGGGCCAATATGTGCGCCTGCCTTAAGGCGCTGTGCACCGAGGAGCAGATCAGGGAGCTGTCCAAGCTGCTGGATCTGGGGGAGCAGTCCTTTGACTCCTTCTCCCTGGACTACTACTCCCCCCTGCCCTGGCCGGGGGAGTCCCTCTCCCCCCGGGAGAACATGGAGTTTATCTTCGACGTGTGCTCCAGCTATGCCCGGAAGTTCGGCCGGTTCTACTTCCGCAACCTGTTCCTCACCGGCGCGCCGGGGCTGGGCAAGACCTTCCTCTCGGCCTGCATCGCCCGCACCGTGTCGGAGAGCGGCTTCTCCGTGGTGTACGACACGGCGGTAAACATCTTCACCCGCTTCGAGGAGCAGAAGTTCGCCCGGGACCGGCTGGAGGCTGGGGAGGCCAAGGACGAGACCCGCCGCTACCTGGGCTGCGATCTGCTGATTCTGGACGATCTGGGCAGCGAGCTTTCCACCCCCTTTGTCCAGTCCGCCCTCTACACCCTCATCAACACCCGCCTGACGGCGGACAAGCGGACGGTGATCTCCTCCAACCTGACCATGGATCAGGTGCGCGCCCGTTATACCCCCCAGATCGCCTCCCGCCTGGAGGGAGAGTACCGCGTGCTCCCCTTCTATGGGGAGGATATCCGGCTGTTGAGAAAACAGACGCTATAAAATCAGGCAGAGGAGTGTCAACACTCCTCTGCCTGATTATTGCCTCCGAAGCAACTTATTTTGTTTTAAAAGATCTCGCAAAGATAATGGCACCTGTAATACCAAGCACAAGTGCGATTGCACGATACATCTGCAATCGCTCAAACAGCTCCGGTACGTAGCGGAATTCCGGGAGGTACAGCGTCGTAGCTATCAGATTGCCGCCGGTCAATAGGATGATTCCGACAATCCTCTGTGCCAGCTTCTTTGGATTTCTGTGTTTCATTGGCCAAATTCCTCAAGTCGGGATCCTAATTGTGATGCCGCTTGGATAGGTACCTAAACTGTATGTTGAGCTACGTCCATCTGGCAAAGTAACTAATATCTTTCTGCTTATTCCACTATTTGTAGGAATATAGCTTACTTGATATTTTAGTCCTAGTCTAGGTACCATATCAAGTTCATATTGGGTAGGACTTTCTGTAGAGGGCACTCCTCCATCTCCAATAAACGACCACCCAATATTAAGTGCAGTCCCAATCGTTTCAGCTCCTTTCAATAGGGCCCCTATTTCAATTGATACAAATTCTAATGTGGCAAATGTCACAGCCCAACTAATTGTCTTACCCGCATTATATTTATCAAGTTCCGCCTGAGTCCAAACAAATGGTTTCGAGGTAATTTGTTTTACCAACTTACTAGCTACTTTTTCCTCATCTTCATAGACCGTTTTAATTCTGGAATTACCTGTTGTATAGTTTGCTGTTATAACATAGTTAGGAGAGAAATGCTTTACATCCACAGTGATTGTCTTTGTAACTGTCCTATTAGAGCTATTGTAATAAGATGCATTTTTAGGTGTTTCAATAGCGCCTGCCCGTTTGCTAGGAATTAACTCTACCTTATAGTACAGTGTTTGGTTTGCTGGAATCTTAATAGTAAATGAGAGTTTCCCGTTACTAGGATTTTTGATATTTGTTATTAGGCTCGAATCTTTAACGTGATTAATTTGTACCCCCTTTTGCTCCAGATCAGTTAACATTTCCTGTGACGGGTCTTCATGCGCTGGATATTCCTGCTCGACAGGCGCCACTGCGGCAGCCACTACAGACGAACCGATGCTCAATAAAATGCTAAAGGTCAATAGATATGCAGTAATTCTTTTGATTAATTTCATATTTTTCCCTTCTTTCATTGAATGCCTCGGTTGACGTTTGCCGGCTAAATCCTCCCTCTACGCGCAGGCTGAGGCCTCTTTTTGTTTTGTGTTACAAGGAAAACCACGCATATTCTCTGCAAGTCCGATAAGAAGCCGTCTGAGGGGAATCTCAGGAACCTCCTCTCCCGCATTGCCATCGTAGCATAACTGCACAAAAACTTCCTTACATTTCCCTTAAGTTTGGTTTAAGATTGCCAACGCTCCCCTCATCTGCCCCTCCGGGGCACCTTCCCCCAGGGGAAGGCAGGGTGGGAACAGAAAAGCCGCCCGCCCCAAAGCGCGGGGCGGGCGGCGATGATGGCGCCCTCGTCCAGCACCTCGCCCCGGCCCAGGCTGCTCATGTGGGACTGGGTGGACTCCAGCCCCATAAGCACGTTGGCCTTGGACTGCTCCCGGGCCCGGTCCAACTCGGCCTGGGTGACGCCGTGCTCGGTCGTCTCCCGGATCACGGCCAAAATGGTGTCCAGCGCCTGTCCCTCGGTCTCCCGCCCCAGGGCGGTGTAGACGCCGAAGTAGCCGGTATTGTCATGGCAGGTGCCGTAGGAGTAGATGGAGTAGCAAAGCCCCTTCTGCTCCCGCACCTGCTGAAACTCAATCACAACCCGGACGAGACGGTGGACATCACCTGGTCGGTACTCCAATACCGGCTGGATGAATCCGTAGGCTATCCAAATATTGGATAAAACGGTTGCAAATGGAGGAGGCGGGTGAACCGTCTCCTCCATTTTTGTGTTCCTGTTCCCATTGCTCCGCCAACGGCCCCAGCGCCGCCAGCAGGTCGGCGTTCAGCGGGCGGAAGCGCAGCTTTCCCGCATACAGCAGCCCGTCGGAACCCAGGCAGAAGGTGGCCGCAGGAATCCGCTCCTCTGTGTAAATCTCCAGCCAGAAGGGGTGGTCCTCCCTGTCCTTCATGGGGATTGAGTTGGAGACCCCCCACCAGAGCACCCAGGTATCGTCCAGAACGGTGCGCAACTCCTCCAGCCCCTCCCCGGCGGGGTCATGGGCCCCGCTGCCGGAAAAGAGTTCATACATGACATAGCCCGTTACCGCCTCATCCGGCCCCGGAACCAGCCAGCCCAGCTTCTTGGGGCCGAACACCAGCACCAGGACCGCCAGAACCGCCACAACGATCAGCCGTGTTCTCCATCTCCTCTTCTCCATATCGCCATCCTCCTCCCGTGAACCCCCGTTGGTTTTCCCTCCTGTTTTCCACATCCTATCACGGTTTTGTGGAAACTTCAATTTAAATCCGCCCTTTCTCTTCCCAAGGCTCTTCCCAAGGCGTGCAAAAACGGAGGACGGCAAAAGGCCGTCCTCCGTTTTGAGCTTGATTTCAGTGCAGCAGCGCCCGGTAGGCGTCGGCGCTCCCCACCCGCCCCACGGCGGAGAGGGAGGCGTTTTCAAACCGGAACAGCTCTCCGGCCAGGGCCTGCACGTCCGCCCGCGTCACCGCGTCGTAGGCAGCGATGATGGCGTCCTCGTCCAGCACCTCGCCCTGGAGCAGCTCGCCCCGGCCCAAGCTGCTCATGTGGGACTGGGTGGACTCCAGCCCTATGAGCACGTTGGCCTTGGACTGCTCCCGGGCCCGGTCCAGCTCGGCCTGGGTGACACCGTGCTCGGTCAGCTCCCGGATCACGGCCAAAATGGTGTCCAGCGCCTGTCCCTCGGTCTCCCGCCCCAGGGCGGTGTAGACGCCGAAGTAGCCGGTATCGTCATGGCAGGTGCCGTAGGAGTAGATGGAGTAGCAAAGCCCCCTCTGCTCCCGCACCTGCTGGAACAGGCGGGAGGACATGCCGCCCCCCAGGATGGAGGACAGGAGCTGGAGCTGGAACCGCCGGGGGTCGGCGAAGGACAGGCCGGGGAAAGCCAGGGTCAGGTGGTTCTGCTCGATGGCCTTCTTCTTCACCACCACCCCGGGCACATAGGCGGCGGCCCTCGCAGCGGTGTGGGGCCGCGCCTCCAGGCCGGCAAAGCGCCCGGCCAGCTCCACGGCGTCGGCGTCGGTAAAGCTGCCCGCCAGGGCCACCACGATGCGGTCGGGCCGGTAGTGGGCGCGCTGGTACGCCCGCAGCCACGCCCCGTCCATCTTGTCCAGTGTGGCCTTTCGTCCCAGGATGGGCCGGGCCAGGGGGGAGCCCTTGAATACCGCCCCGGCCAGCCGCTCGGCGCAGAGATCCTCCGGGTTGTCCTCGTACATGCCGATCTCCTCCAGGATCACCCCCCGCTCGGTCTCCACGTCGGCGTCGTCGAACCGGGAGTGGAAGAACATGTCGCACAGGATGTCCGCCGCCCGGGCCAGGTGGGTGTCCAGCACCCGGGCATAGAAGCAGGTGCACTCCTTGGTGGTGAAGGCGTTGATCTGGCCGCCCACGGCGTCCATCTCCTCCGCCAACTGGGCGGCGGTGCGGCTCCGGGTTCCCTTGAAGAGCATGTGCTCGATGAAATGGGCCGCCCCGTTCTCCCCCGCGCTCTCATGGCGGGAGCCGGTCCCCACCCAGATGCCCAGGGAAACCGAGCGCACCCCCGGCACATGCTCCGTCAGGATACGCACCCCGTTGGGGAGCGTCTTTTTTTCATACATCAAACCATTGTAACCTCGCACTTCTCTATATTTTCGCGCTTAGTATGGACAAATACCGTGCCGTTTACGCCCCGCGCAGGGCAATCAGGAGCAGTACCACCGCCGTGATGGCCAGGATCAGCGCCAGGTAGCCCACCACCTTCTTTTTCATGGCCGCGCTCTCCTTTCCTGTTCTCGTTTGGGTTACAACACTATATCACATTCCGTCCCACTTGTCAGCCGGAAAATCCGCGGGAAAAACAGCAGGCCGGGCGGGGGCTCTCCTCCGTCCGGCCTGTATGCAGAATGTCCTCCCGCCGGGCTGGACTGCCCGGCTTCAGCACCAGGCGGCCAGCAGCTCCTTCAGCTCCTCCTGCGTGCGGATGCAGGCATCCCAAAGGCCCTCATCATCCGCTGGGTATGGAGAAACCCGCAGGGTGCGCGCTCCGGCCCGCAGGCCGGCGTACAGGTCGCCGTATCCCTGGTCCCCCACAAACAGCATCGCGTCAGATGGTATCCCCCAGCGGGCGCTCCACCCTTCCATACGTTTCGGAGTGGCGTGGGGCTTCTCCGCGTCAAAAATCTGCTCGTCAAAGCACCCCAGCAGCCCCAGCCGGGCCAGAAGCGCCTCTCCTCCCTCCCGCCTGGAATTTGAGCACAGCACAAGCCGGATGCCGCGGTCCCGCAGGCGGAGAAGCCGCCCGGCCAGCACCGGATCCGGTTGGGGGCCCACCCCGTCGGTCAGCAGATCCCGCCGGGCCAACTGGAACCGCTCCCAGAACGCCTCACCGTCCCAGCCGATACGCCGGGCCAGGTACATGGCCAGGCTCCAGCCGTCGGAGATATAGGACCAGCATCTCCGGTCCAGCCAGGGCGAGGGGTCCGGACGCAGGAGTGCAGCCTCGGTGGGCACAGCCAGCAGCGCGGCGGCCGGGCCAGGACACACCCCCCATTCCTTGGGGGCAAACCGGCCGCAGCGGAAGGCCGGATTGCCTCCCGCCAGCACCCGGCTCATCTCCGCCTTTACAGACCCGATCTCCTTCTCCCATGGAGTACCGGCAAAGTAGTAGTCGATCATTCGCAGGTAGATACGGTCGTCGTGGTAGAGCGTGCCGTCCAGATCAAAACAGACAAGCCCCGGGGCAGCCTGTAACCCTCTTCCCATCAGGGCCGCACCAGGGCATCCACCGGATGCCCGTCCATTCCTATGGGTTCCAGCCCCAGCAGACGGAGGATGGTGGGCGCGTGGTCAATGAGCCTCCCGCCGTGGATTATCCTGCCGGATACAGCATTGGGCCCGGCAACGATGAAGGGGGGCTTGTCCCCCTTCCAGGGCAGGTGGCCGTGGGTGGAGACCGATGGCTTGTATTCCTTTATGTCGTTGACACTGGTGATAAGCTGCTCCCCATCCAGGGCCCTTCCAAAGCACACCCGGTCGCCGGCTTCAATGACAAAGTCAAAATCGCCGGTCAGGTGCATCTGCGCGGCCTCCTCTTTGGTAAAGATCCGCTCCAGGTATTTGGGGTACTTCTTCTGTTGCTCCAGCAGGACGCAATACACCATTTCCCGGTCCACCTCCGGCCGGAGATAGATGTGTGCGCTGAGCGAACAGTTGGCGGCATAGACCTGATAGTCTGCCAGGGAACCGTCCTCCGCGGTCTGGAGCCAGCCCAGCCGGTGGAACAGGGCGTTCAGATGGAACATCTCGTCGCAGTAGAGCTGACCGTGGTCGCCCAGCAGCACAATATTTGTGTTCTCCACGCCGCCGGTCTCCTCCAGCGCATCCAGCACAAGCCCCATCTGTCCGTCAATAAAGCGGAAGGCGTGCTCCAGATCTCCGTGCACGCCCAGGCGGTGGCGCTGGTGGTCAACGTAGGACAGGTGGAGCAGCATCAGGTCGGGGCGGTGGGCCCGGATGATGTCGGCGGCGCACTTGGCGGCGAACTCGTCCATCTGTGGCGTCTTCATCCAGCGGAGCATGTGCTTATTGGCCTCAAAAATCTCCTCCACCGCAGGGCTGTTGGCCCTGGTAAACCACGGTGTCGGGTCATCCTCCTCCTGCGGGGCCCAGATCTCGCCAATATTGTACTCCGCTCCTGAGGCGCACATGACGGGCCAGGTGACGGTAGAGGCAGTCAGCCCCGCCTGTCTTGCAAAATCCACCACGGTAGGCACCTGAATGGCCTCCCGCCACCAATACCAGTCCATCCGTCCCTTTGCAAAAAAATCTGGAATCTCATTATTGTTGATGCCAGTCCGGTCCGGCCAGCAGCCGGTGGCGATGGTGGCATGGCAGGGATAGGTTAAGGTGGGATAGATACATTCGATATCCGTAATCCAGGAGGCATGCTCCATCACGCGCCCCAGGTTGGGAAGCTGCTTCAGCACGGGGATATCCGCTGTGATCAGCGCATCAATGGAGACCACTAGGGTGCGATTTGTCATGGGGTCCTTCCTTTCTTAAGTACGGTCCTGTTGGGCCTCTTCCTCTTTCATCAGCGCAACGAGCTCCCGCTCCCAGCGCTCGGTCTCCTCCAGCTCCTCCGCTGTAGCCCGGACCCCCGGCCGGACACAGGCGGCCTCGGCCAGGAAGTGGTCGATGTTCCGCCCCCGCTCCTGGCCGGTCAGCGTGTGCATGTCATACACATAATCAGGCAGGGGAAAGGGGTCTCCCCGCCGTATGCGCCGCTTAACCACACTGGCAAGCACGCTGGAGCCCCGCTCCTTCCGGCAGGCGCACAGATAGCGCACCGCGTGGACGAAGAGCAGTTGATAATCGGAGCTGTCCCGGGAGAGCTCCCGGCTGCTGCGGTGAAGGGCGTCCACCACCACTGGGGCCATGGGCTCCCCCAGGCCCACGTCCTCGGCACTGATCACCAGCAGCCGTCTCCACAGGTAGGCGGTCAGTTCCTCCCCGGTCAGGTAGAGCTCATAGGCAGCCCGCACCGCCAGCTCCGTCTCCCCCCGGCGGATAAATTTCTGGAGGGCGGATATGACCTCGTCCCCCGGGTGTCCGCTGGGAGTTACGATGTCATGGTAAAAAATTGGTATCATGTCAGGTTTCCTTTCTGCGCGCCCGGGCCGGGACACGGGACCGCGGCAGGGCGGAGGCGGACGCCCCGCCTCCGCCCTGCCCAAGTCCGCTTCAGTTGGCGCCGACGGTCTGCTTCAGGTTGGCCAGGGCCTGCTCCGGCTCCATGCCGTTGTCGGCCACCTCCTGCATCATGGTCTTGACGGCGCTGTTGACGGCGCTGGAGGTGGTGGTAGCATTGGTAAACACGGGCTCATAGAAATAGCGGTCACTCTGCTCTACACCGGCCCGCATGTACTCGTGGCCGTCGGCCACATAGGCCTCATAGGCCGGGTCCTCCGCCACGGACTGGCGGATAGGCAGATAGCCGGTGTTTCCGGCAGCTACCGCCAGGTTGGCGTCATGGGAGGTCATAAACTTGATAAATTCATAGGCGGCGTACATTCTGTCCTGATTCCCGTCCTGATTCAAGGCGATAATGACATGGCCGGCGGACAGGTTGGCGGCGGTATCCTCGCTCACCTGAGGAACAGGGGCGGTTCCCCAGTCCAGCTCGGGATTTTTGTCTGGGATATAGCTGGCCTCCACGCTGTCGCCGATATACATGGGGATCATCTCATTGGCAAAGGGCCCGGAGAAGAACTGATCCTCCCCCGCAGTACGCCAGATACCCTCATTCACGTTATCCTGCCACATCTGAAGCACCTTCAGGGTAATGTCGCTGTCCTCGGTGGCAAAGTACAGATTGCCGTTCTGGTCGGTGTAGCGGCCGCCGTTTTGGAGCAGCAGGGTCATAAAGCTGCCTGCCAGGTTGTCCCAGCCAAAGGCGGGCGCGCCGGTAATGTCTCGGATGGCGCGGCAGGTTTCCACCAGCTCGTCCCAGGTGGTGGGAACACTGAGTCCGTGCTCGGCAAAAAACGTCTTGTTGTAATAGAGCACCTCGGAGTAGGAGTGGATCGGCAGGGAATAGATACCCTCCTTGGCATAGCTGGAGTTCGCCTCCCGCAGCCCTTCAAAGATGTCCTCGTAGTCGGTCATGCCCACATTGGGATCTGTAATATAGGGCTCCAGGTTAACCACATAGTCGGTCTGGAGGTAGTCAGCCACATAGGGGCGCAGGGCCAGGGTCACATCAGGGGCGCTGCCCGCCTTGATCGCGCCCACCACGCTGGAATAGAGCTCACTGCTGCTGCCGTTAAAGGTTGGGACCACGGTAATACCCTTCTCGGCTCCGATCGTTTCATTGAACTCCTCCACCAGCCCCTCCAGAACCTTCAGGTGGTTCTGATTGGAGATGGAGTGCCAGAACTGGAGTTCCACAGGGCCGGAAAGGGTACCCAGTTCCCCGGCGGGGGTTTCGGCCCCGCTGGGGGCCGGTTTGCTGCCGCAGGCCGCCAGGGAAAGGCCCAGGGCCAGGGCAAGGCTTACGCTGATGAGCTTCTGTTTCATCGAAAATTCCTCCTTCTTTTCTTTCGTGCCACATGCTTTCATTGTGTTATTCAAAGCCCGGCAGGCCGGGCAGGATCTTAACCCTTGATGCCGCCCCGCGCCACGCCGGCGATGATCTGCTTTCGGAAGACCAGGAAGAAAATCAGCATGGGTACAATGACGATCGTAGCGCCGGCCATCTGCAGATTCACCTGGGAGCTCACCGCATCCCGGAAGTGGAGCAGACCGATGGGCATAACCCGGTGGGCATCGCTCTTGGTGACCATAAGGGGCCAGACAAAGGAATTCCATTGGCTGATAAAGGCCAGAATTCCAATGGTAGCAATGGCATTCTTGTTCATGGGGATCATGACTTTCCAGAGGTAGCGCCAGTCGCTGCAGCCGTCCACCTTGGCCGCTTTGTAGAGGATGGAGGGGATCTGCATAAAATACTCCCGCATCATATAGATATAGAAACCGCTGGCCACCGTTGGCAGAATAATGCCCTGAAAGGTGTCCATCCAGCCCAGCTTGGAGATCGTGATGAAGTTCTGGATGATGAGCAGCTCTGCGGGGATCATCATGGTGGACAGGCAAAGCAGAAACAGCAGCTTTTTGCCCCGAAATTCGTAAATGGTAAAGCCGTAGGCAGACAGCACGGTAAGCACCAGGGTAAGGAGGGTACCGCCGCCCGCCACAATAATGGAGTTGCGCAAATAAAGGCCAAAGGGGGCGACGGCAAGAGCCTCCGTGTAATTTTCAAACTGGGGCACCGCAGGGAACAGGGTTGGCGGGATGGAGATGGACTCCGGCAGTGTTTTCAGGGAGGTAAAGAGCATCCACAAAAACGGGAAGATCATGACAAAGGCTCCAACAGTCAGAACGGCGATCTTGACCGCCTTGCCCACGTTCTGTTTCATATCCGACCCTCCCTTATACATAGTATACAAACCGCTTGGAGACCCACTTCTGAATCACCGTCAGGGCCAGTACGATGGCCAGAAAGATGATGGCCGCCGCCGAGGCGTAGTGAACCTGTCCCCGGTTGAAAAACATGTCATAAATATAGTAGACCATAGTGATGGCGCTGTTTCCAGGCCCAGCGCTCTCCCGGCTGAACATAGCATAGACCTCGTTGTAGGTCTTAAAGGCATGAATGACCGAAACGATGGTGACCATCCAAAACGTGGGGGAGAGCAGGGGCATGGTGATGCGGAAGAATATCCGGTGCGCTGGAGTGCCGTCGATCCGGGCGGCCTTGTAGTACTGCTGGTCGATCTTTTGCAATCCGGCCAGGAACAGGACAATCTTAAACGCCATACCGCTCCAGATGGTAAAAATGGTCACCGCCACAATGGTCAGGTTGGGATCGGACAGCCACTTCTGTGGCTCCAGCCCTAAAAACTCCAGAAAAAAGTTGATGTAGCCGTATTCCGAGTGGAAGAGCCAGCGGAACACCAGGCCGATGGCCAGGGTGGAGGTGACATAAGGGAGAAAATAGAGTGTCTGAAACAGTCCCTTGGTCCGAAGCAGGGAATTGATGAGCAGGGCTGCCCCCAGGGAGAGCACAATAGTGATAGGTACGCCCACCAGAACAATAAACATGGTGTTGCGCACGGCCAGCCCGAAAGCGGGATCCTGAAGCACGTACCGGAATGAATTGAGGCCGAATCCCGTGCCGGTGTCGGTAAGGTACACGTAACTCTGGTAAAACCCCATCCGAAGCGTCATGAGGATGGGGTAGACCACAAAGACCGCCAAAACCGCAAAGGCAGGGAGCAGATACAGATATGCCTTGGCGCTGCGCCGGGTGTTGCCCAGCGGATTTTCTGCGCGGGCCGGCTTGGGGCTCCTCATCCCGCCACCTCCGCATCCAGCCGTGCGCCGGTCTCCGGGTCAAAGAAATAGACCAGGCGAGGCTCCAGGGTCAGCTCCACGGCGTCGCCTGCCGCCACACCGGCGGTGATGTCCAGAATGGCGCGGGCCCGCTCCCCTGCCAGTGAGAAGGTAACCAGCAGATCCTTGCCCCGCATCTCCACAGCCTCAGCCGCAGTCCGAAGCCCCTGCCCCAGACGCCACGCCTCAGGCCGGATGCCCACCAGGACCGGCCCATCCGCCGCGCCGCGCACCCGGAGCATGTAGTCCTCTGCCAGACACACCGTTCCGCCGCACACGTCCAACCGAAAGAAATTGATGGGGGGATTCCCCAGAAAGCCTGCCACAAAGCGGTTGGCGGGATTCAAATACATCTGTTGGGGTGGACACTGCTGCTGCACCACGCCGGTCCTCATCAGCACGATCTCATCTGTGATACTCATGGCCTCCTCTTGATCATGGGTGACAAACACGGTGGTGACGCCCGTCTCAGTCTGGATGCGGCGAATCTCTTCCCGCATCTCCAAACGCAGGCGGGCGTCCAGATTGGAAAGGGGTTCGTCCAGCAAGAGGATATCAGGCCGCTTGACCAGCGCCCGTGCAATGGCCACCCGCTGCTGCTGGCCGCCGGAGAGCTGGCCCGGCTTGCGCTTGAGGAGATCCTCGATCTGCACCAGTCTGGCCATCTCCAGGGTGCGGCGGCGGATCTCCTCCTTCCCCTCCTTGTGGTTGACCAGAGGGAAGGCGATGTTTTGCTCCACCGTCAGATGGGGATAGAGGGCATAGTTCTGAAACACCAGACCAATGCCCCGCTTTTCTGGGGGCAGGGCCGTCACATCCCTGTTTCCAAAGAAAATCCTTCCGGAAGTAGGCGACTCCAGCCCTGAGATGAGGTAGAGTGTCGTGGACTTTCCGCAGCCGCTGGGGCCCAGCAATCCGGTCAGCTTGCCGTCCTGAATCGTAATGCTGACATCATTCACCGCCTTGGTTCCGGAAAAATCCTTGACCAGATGCTCCAATCGCAGTTCCATGGCGCAGCTCCTTTCATTTATTTTGCTTTTTATTGTCTCCATTGTATTCTATATCATTTTTCTTGTCAACAAATGTTCAAAATTACAGTTTTCAGTCTGCTTTTTAAGCTTTAATTTCATATAACCTCTTTATTTGATAGTATATTATCAATAATCTTCTCCGAAAGAGATAAAAGGCATTGAATTATCATTTTTTAAAATTTGGCTTTACAAAAAATGTACAGAATATCCAACTAATTTTTGCTTTATTCTTGCCAGAGTTCCGGTTTTATGATATTCTCTCCCTAGTATTTAATTAAGTATGGGAGGATTGCACCATATGAGTCTCAAAAAGATGACACGTATTGATAAAATCTCCCAGCTTTTGATCGCCAAGACGGGCGTATCGATTCGCGAACTGGCGGTGGAGCTGGGGGTATCTGAAATTACAATCCGCCGGGATCTGAAGCAGCTCGAGCAGCAGGGGACGGTAAAGCTGATCAACGGCGTGGCCATTCATCGCGCCGCCCAGAACCCCCACAGTACCCTTCCCGAGTACAATCTGGATTACGAGGTTCTCCACTTTGGAGACCGGAAGGCCCGCATCGGCAAAAAAGCCGCCTCCCTCATTGAACCCAACGATGTCATTGCCATTGATACCGGCTCAACCTGCTCCTACCTCACACAAAATCTGCCCAGCGGCGTCCACCTGACCGTGCTCACCTACTGCATGAACACCCTGGCCCAGTTGACCACGCATCCGAACTACGACGTGATCTGCGCGGGCGGCTACCTCTATCCCAACACCCGGATGTTTTATAGTCCAGAGGGTATCAGCCTTATTAACCGCACCTGTGTAAACAAGGCCTTCCTCTCCACCGCCGGCATCAGCGGCAAGCTGAACGTCACCTGTGTGGCTCCCCATGAGATGAACGCCAAGAGCGCCCTGATGGAGAGCAGCCAGACCAAGATCCTGCTGCTGGACTCCTCCAAGTTCAGCAAAATCTGTCCCACGACTTTCGCCTACCTCTCCGATTTTGACATCATCGTTACGGATGACGAGCTCTCAGCCGAATGGCAGGGCTATATTGCCGACCTGGGCATTCAGCTTTTGCTGGCCTGAGCGGGCAGCCGCATCATTTGCATGAACCTCCATGCGTACAGGACGCGCCGCGAAACTATGCAAAGGCTTAGGCGCATGAAGTGTTCGCGCATGTGGGCCGTACCGGCCCACGCGCTGTCATCTTATGGCCGTGCCGCTGCAAGCGGCGCATGGGCAAGTTTGCTATGCTCTTGCAGAGCAAAAGGGCCGGACGGAATGGTTCCGTCCGGCCCTTTTTATGCCGTATGCGCTCTTTACTTGATGGGCTCGCCGGCCTCTTTCTTGGCCTTGATCTCCTTCAGTGCGTCCTTGTAGGAGAGGTTGACGCGGCCCTTCTCGTCGATATCGGTGACCTTGACCCAGATCATGTCGCCGATGTTGACCACGTCCTCCACCTTCTCCACCCGGCGGTCGGCCAGCTTGGAGATGTGCACCATGCCGTCCTTGCCGGGGGCCAGCTCGACGAAGGCGCCGAACTGGAGGATGCGGACCACCTTGCCATAGTAGAGCTGGCCCACCTCGGGCACGAACACGATGGTCTCGATGGTCTTCTTGGCGGCGTCGCAGGAGGCCTTGTCGGTACCGGCAATGTAGATGGTGCCGTCGTCCTCGATGTCGATCTTGGCGCCGGTGTCGGCACAGATCTTCTGGATCACCTTGCCGCCGGAGCCGATGACCTCGCGGATCTTGTCCACGTCGATCTTCATCTTCACCATCTTGGGGGCGGTGTCGGCCACGTCGGGGCGGGGCTTGGAGATGCAGGGGAGCATGATCTCGTCCAGGATGGCATAGCGGGCGTCCTTGGTGATCTCCAGGGCCTCCTTGATGATCTCGTGGGACAGGCCGTCGTTCTTGATGTCCATCTGGATGGCGGTGATACCGGCCTTGGTGCCGGCCACCTTGAAGTCCATCTCGCCGTGGAAGTCCTCCACGCCCTGGATGTCGATGAAGGTGGTGAAGCCGCCGTCGTCGTCCTGGATCAGGCCGCAGGAAATGCCGGCCACGGGGGCGGAGATGGGCACGCCGGCGTCCATCAGGGCCAGGGTGGAGCCGCAGATGGAGCCCTGGGAGGTGGAGCCGTTGGAGGAGAGCACCTCGCTCACCACGCGGATGGCGTAGGGGAAGTCCTCCACGGAGGGGATCACCGGCTCCAGGGCGCGCTCGGCCAGGGCGCCGTGGCCCTTCTCGCGGCGGTTGGTGGAGCGGGCGGCCCGGGCCTCGCCGGTGGAGTAGGCGGGGAAGTTGTAGTGGTGCATATACCGCTTCTCCTCCTCCTCCCAGATGGTGTCCAGCTTCTGGGCGGCGGAGAGGGTGTTCAGGGTGCAGACGGAGAGCACCTGGGTCTGGCCGCGGGTGAACAGGCCAGAGCCGTGGACGCGGGGCAGCACGCCCACCTCGGCGGCCAGGGGACGGATCTCGTTCTTGGCGCGGCCGTCCACCCGGTGGCCCTCCAGCAGCCAGGCCTTGACGATCTTCTTCTGGAACTTGTAGGTGATCTCCTCCAGGTACTTGTCCATCTCGGGATAGTCCTCCAGAAAGAGCTCATGCCAGTGCTCGATGAGCTTGTTCCACCGCTCCTCGCGCACGTTCTTGTCGTCGGTGTCCATGGCGGCGCGGGCCTCATCCATGGTGGCCTCCACAATCTTGTCGAACAGCTCCTGGTCGAAGTCGGCGTGGTCGTAGGTCATCTTGTCCCGGCCGACCTCGGCCACGATCTGGTTGATGAAGGCCACCTGCTTCTTGATGTCCTCGTGGGCGGCCACGATGGCGTCGTACATGATGTCGTCGGGCAGCTCCTTGGCGCCGGCCTCAATCATGATCACCTTCTTGTCGGTGGCGGCCACAGTCAGATCGAGCTGGGAGGCGTGCTTCTGCTCGTTGGTGGGGTTGAGGACAATCTGGCCGTCCACATAGCCCACCTCCAGGCAGCCGATGGGGCCGGCCCAGGGGATGCAGGAATAGGCCAGGCAGGCGGACACGCCGATCATGGCGGTCACCTCGGGAGAGCAGTCCCGGTCC